>Ga0307515_10008151_pt1 | contig 20520 bp, 12 predicted proteins | sample 17_EM_MG_FD_194513 | JGI IMG/M metagenome (GOLD analysis project Ga0307515, IMG submission 194513) | Populus trichocarpa ectomycorrhiza microbial communities from riparian zone in the Pacific Northwest, United States - 17_EM | ecosystem: Host-associated > Plants > Roots > Unclassified | place...
CAAGCAACCACCACGTAAGAATTTTGTGTGATTTCTTTTCTGCATAACATCATTAATTATAAAACCACATTCACATGCAAATATAATATGTGTTTTCTATTTTAAAATAGTTTTTTAAAATAATTAATTTTTTAAATTTAAATTATTATTTTATATTTTTAAATTAAAAATACTTTAAAAAAACAATTATTATTACAATATTAAATAATCACTTAATCCAGACATGTCCTTGATCAACTCAAGCAGTACATAATTGCAGCTAGGAACCTGGTTTTCTTGAATGTCGTGTGGGGTTCCCTTCCCTTTCTTTTTCAGATGTTTTTGTAAAATTATCACTGTAAATAAAAAAAACTGATGAATTTACATAGTTCAAAAAAATTCAAAAAATTCGGTAAAATAGTACAGTTAAATTATGTCACGATCATAATTTTTACTAAATATCATTATTTTTAAGTATAATAAGATAGTTATCACGCTTCATAATAGTAACATTTAGTAAATATTGTTATTCTAAAACGCAACATGGTTTGATAAAATAATATAATTATTGCATTACTCTTGTCATTAGAATTTTTTAGCCTTAGCTTCAGGGGCTTGGTTATAATTTTATAATGGTTTGTTTGTTATTATTGTTCAATCCTAAGGGAATTTTTGCTTTTGTACAAAGAAAATAAAAAAAGTTGTTGATACGTGCCTCGCAAGCGTTAACTGCTCAGCTGTATTATAGTGGCGCGTGTGACTGGTTCCAGTGGTTATAACATTGATTACGCCGTATTATTTGATTCGTCTCAGCATTTTTCTCTCTCTAGGTGGCGCGTGTATGGTGGTTCGGCATGGTTTTGACCCGAAATTGCTTTTCTTTTCTTTTTTCTTTTCCTTCTTTTTCTTCCTCGTATCGTGTGCTGGTCATGCAAAAAATCATATTAGCCCTTCAATTTAATCGTAATTCTATTATTTAAAATTAAATTAGATAATATTTAAATTTTTTGATTGAATTTAAATACATAATTTAACAAGTTTATACTTTTCTTTACTTTTTTTTTTTAAAAAAAAATTAGCCCGTGGAAACGCGGCAACGTATATAATGACATCTATAATAATAAAGCTCAGCTTTGCTTTCCGTTTCACCAGCAAAACACTATGAGGTGACCGTTGAAACTTAGAAAAGTAAAAGAAGGGTCATCTTAGTAACGTAAAGTTATTCACTTTATTAGCCTAATGAACATTTATAGGAATTGAGGGTCACCATAATGATGGCATTGGTGGTTGGTTAGATCATTTATATTTAATAAAATTCTTTTTTCATTCAAATTCAATGATCTAATATCACCTCATTGTTATTAAATCATATTTATTAAACTCATTACTCAAGTTTTAATTAAGTTGAGTGTTAATATTCACCCATCTACAATTAGTTGGCTTAATAGAATTTAATCCAAAATTTAATCGGATTAGAATAAAAAAAATTTAAAAAAATATTATTTTGATAAATTAATAACTCGGTAAACTATAAGTTGAGTTGATTAACAATTTAATTATTTAATTTTTTTATTAAATTGATCGATATAATATTTTATTCTCACTTAATAGAATTACCAATTTTGTTTCTTAAAATATCACAATGTTGATAGAACTAGAAAAGTACACCCGAGTGGGATAATGCTAATTGAATCAAACGCGAGGTGGCTTTCTTGCAAAAGCAAGCAACCTCCGAGTCTACCGTTTGAGAGGTGTTTTTTTCCCTTAATGGAAGAACAATAATTTTATTGATAGATAAAAAAAAAAAAACATGACGACGATGCAGGCATGAAAGCCCTAGCGAACCCATTGTGTATGGAGCCCAAATAGAAGATGTAGGTTTAGAACACTATTCTCCAAGCCCACCCATATTATTCTTCTCTCTTCGGCCCAAAACTCACAAGAACTTAGGGTTTCGATTTTTTTTTTCCCTTGAAAAACAATGAGAACAACAAGTACGGCAAAGGGGCAATAACGAAATCATCTTCACCAAGTCCTCAGGCATGAAACCCAACAAGTGTCACAATTGAAGTCCACAGAATGCTGTTTGATGGAAAATGCCACCATTAATGGCTGTTGAAGAGGTCATTTCAAAAGACCTTTTATTATATTATTAATTTGACATCAGAGATCTTAAATATTAAAACAAGTAGAAAGAATAGAAAATTACTCTCCTAGTCCCATACAAGTATTCTTCACCTAAGAAAATTATAATCTATTTTTTAAGTAATAAAATAATTAAAATCTTTGTTCAGCTCATATAAAATTAGAAATCTTATGATCTGTGTGATGGAAGAGTATTTCTTTACTAATTATAAAAATAAATTTTAGTTTTTTATCTTCTGCAACCGAGGGAGGAATATATATAGATATATTGATTCGTACATCAAGTATATGCATGTCCCACGACTTATAATCTAGCACCAGCAATATATTAAATTCAAATTAAGATCGATTTGAAGATTTCGAAGATGTAAATTAAAGTCTAAATACGATAAGGACTGTGGGATTGAAAGGCTTTGACAATCCTATCAACACACGTAAACAATTAATCGTGGTATTATGCTTGTTGAATGATGTTAATTAAGGCCTGAAAATGGGCTGCTAAAATGCGGCATCATGCATGACATCCTGCTAATTACTCAACCCTAACAAAAAGCCACTTGCCATGCTTTCTGGGTGCTTGTCTCCAAGCAGAGAAAACCTAATTAATGTCCTTGTCATAGACTTCATGATATGTGAAGCACAACGTCTCAGTTCCTCTATTGACTTGGGTTACAAGCGTCTGTGGCTAAACGGATTAAGCTTTGGCCAACTGCTGTTCCTGGTTTGATGATGTAAAAGCAATATACAATAAGCGCAAAACAGTGGTTGTGTTTCCTGCAATTTTTTTTAAAGTGAAGTAGGTTCAAGTTTTAGTCACTCTAATTTATTCTGTTAGTATTTATAAGTCGGAGAAGACTATGTATGGATGTTTTATAGCTCAAAATCCAAGAAAACTTCCCATAGAAAAAGAGAAGAACAAATTAAGAAGAGGAAAGCAGTATCAATTTTAAGTTGCTAGTGAGGTCAAGAGATGATCATGGCTGCCAGGATTGGCCTAATTAACGTCATGATCTAGCTCAATCAAGCTTCCAAATCTAACACGCACTTTATCGAAGGGTCACCCTTGCTAGGCCCGCTGCAAAAACAGCCTTCAATCTTCAAGGAGTTTTGAAGGACCACTTTCAATTCCCACATTAATTAGTTGATGTATTTTGTGTGAGGCAAATGATAGTGTTTGGTTGAACATAAAAGATGAAGATATAAAAACCACATATTTTTATGTATTTCATGATAAAAATTCACTACAATTTATTGTTGTATATACATTTTTTTTTTAATAATTGTCTCTTTCTCTTTAATCAAACACATGTTTATGTCTCTTTTTTTTATATATTTTTTATATTTTTTTTTGTTGAGATACTAACCAAACATAGCTATATGCTTTCTTAAGTAGGTATGGTTGTTCATTGTAAAAAAAAAAACTATTCACTGACAACAAAATTATTGATGAATATTTTTTCAATTATAACTTAAAGTTACAAGCTTAATTATAACGTTCGGATCTTTTTGGGAATTTGAGGGAATTGTGTTTAGTATGTTTTTTTTTTTAATAATAACTTGAAGTTATAAGCTTAATTATATCTGAAATGAGTAATTTTAAGTTTATAATTTTTTTTTGTTATGAATTTAGGTTCAATTGGAATTTTGGAAGAATTATATTTAATATGTGTTTTCAATAATAACTTGAATTTATAAGTTTAATTGTGTTTAAATTGAAGGATGAATGAATAATTTTAGGGTTAGGAATTAACTTATGGATTTAGGTTTAGTTGGGATTTTAGAAGAAATGTGTTTAGTATTTTTTTTCCAATAATAACTTGAAGTTCTAAGCTTAATTGTGTTTGAATTAATTGATAAATGAATAATCTTAGGTTTACGAGTGAATTTGTTATGAATATAAAGTTTGTTGGATTTAGGGGTATATAGGTTTAATACATATTCTTAGAAAAGTACGAATTTTGAATGCGAATTATGGATAATATTGAAGATAAAAATGATGTAATTTAATTATTTGTTTTGAATATAAATTTTGGATAAAAGTATTTGATATCACAACTAGCTCTATTAAAATTAATTATATGTTCAAATCAAATATTTTCATGTTTTTTTTTTATTTGATAAAGTGTATAGGTTGTGGGTGAATTACTATCTGATGAATTCTCAAAATTTGACATGTTCATGAATGAAGTTATTTGGTGTTTGAATAATGAATAGTGACTAATCACATGTTTATAAAACAATTTTTTTTGGTAGGTTTTAAAAACAATCAAATGATGAAATTAATAACTTTTAAATAGAAGATTGTAATAAATAAAAGAAAAATCTTTAAATTCCAATAATAAAGGTGTTTATTCTTCTTTTGGTATAATAAATGCTCTAAAAATCAAGGTAATATTGATGCTTGGAGAGTAAAAAATATGAATATTTTGCTATACCATTTATAATTAATTACTATTCCATATAATAAACCTTTTTAGATAAAGTTTTAGCCTTTTCCACAAAGCGTCAAAAAAACTTGAATCATCACTACCGTTAGTACCTATAATAGAAATTAACTACTGCAACGGGTATTTTAAGAAAACACACAGATATATCGTTTATATGGAAGAATAATTATAGAAAGAAATATAATACTAGAGTTTGTATAATGAGTATATATGGCTGACTATTACAGTAAATTGGAAGAAGTAATATAGTATTAGTGGATTGTTTTACATATTAAAAGTGATTGTGAAAATAAATAATTAACTGTGCTCTGTATTATTCTAATTCAATGCGATAAAAATTAGTAATAAAACAAAATTTTGAGATATATTTTTCACGGAAATTAATGTCTTCAACAAAAAATACATTCTTTTTTTAATTTTTTTTATTCACATTAATTTTGTCAAAAATATTTTTTCTTTGATAGAATATCTGAATTAAGAAACTAAAACATTACATCGAAGAAAAAGTATTTTTGATAGAATCTTTGACAGAATATGAATATATTTTTTTTATAAAGCGAAGAAAATTCTTTCATTTTTTTTTATGGAATCTTCACTATAAATGAGAGATCATTTACATGAATTTTTGCGACAAACTTTCATCACAAGCTCTATCGATGACATCACATTCGATGGAATTTATGCATGTCATCAACAAAATATTCTATCAATAACTTTCAATATTCTATCTCTACTGTGAAAGAATGAACCTTTACAATAACTTGAAGAAGAATGCCTCTTTGGAAAAAAAAAAACATAATTTCAATTAATATATAAACTAAACGTTAAAAAACTCTTAATAAAAAAAGAAAAAAATCATCCCACGGCCGCCGGCGTACTGAGTCCATGGCAGCTCTCCATGAATGGTTATGGCTCACATTCATGAAAGATGTCCCTTCAAGGGAGCTATATTTTAATTTATGTACCGTACGTGAAAGCAAATATTATTTTTATTGTGAAAGTATTTACAGTCCACGCTACTGGATTGTATCTGACCCTATGGAGCATTTCAAGTAGTAGTTTGACCATCATATTATAGTGCCATTGGATCACATGACTTGCTCCTCGAAGCCATAGCCTTTTAGATTCAACATGGCCAAACGGCACTCAAATTAACGTCTAATTTGTGTTCCTACCACTTCCACAAGTAGGGCATATACTAACCTATAGTTTTTAAATGAATGTATCATCTAGGGTTTATATTATATAAAGATGGTAAAAATAATAATTGTAAATTGGATATTGACGGGCTGCTTAAAATTTGAATAAAAGAGACTTAGTTAATTTTAGTATATATAAAAAAAACTGGTTCGAAATATTTTTATCATTGAAATAATAAAAAAAAGAATGTATTTTTGAGACATTGATCTAAATTATAAGTAAATTTACTTTTGTAGTTATTTTGAGTTTGAACCCATCATTTAAAACAATTTTTTCATAAATATTTTATTAGTTAACATATGGGATAGTTGTACGTATAATTTTTTTTTAAGATGAAACTTGATTTTGATGTATGAAAATTACTACGAGAAAATAATCTTCATGGTAAAAAAAGCTATGTGTTTAAACTATGGTTAAAATGGAAAAAGAACATCACCTTTTTAACCACGACATTACCACGTGGATAAAATAACCTTCATGCCTTGCGCAGTCGGGAGAATCTCTATGCTGAGAAGTGCATGAGCATACTGACCTTCAAATCTGCCACTGTTAAAACAAGCACTGGGAATTATGGTAAAAAAAAAGGGTAGCTATGATATCCAGGGGGCTTTGTTCTGCCATTAAAGCTCTAGTGTGGGACACCATGCACCTTCACTAAAATATTTTAAGTCGAAATAACCAACATGCATGTTATATATATAGTGCATAGGTACTTGTAAATTCTTAGGTGCTCCTTCTCTTTCATTTCTGTACCCTCTTGTCTACTCTCTGAAAACCAACAGTATTCCCATCAATCCAAGATGCTTAGGAGTGCTACTTCATCCGTGGACCATCCACAAAAAGCCCTCGAAATGAAGCAAGATGACAAGTTTTTCTCCAGGCTTATGTCCAAAGAGAACTCCATGGCTAATCCTTCTTTTAGAGTGTACTATGGTGGAGTATCTGTTGCTGTCCCGTTTGTGTGGGAGTCTCAGCCTGGTACCCCCAAGTACACATTTTGTGAAAAAACACTCCCTCCTCTAACTCCACCTCCCTCTTACTATACAAATTCTAATAAAAAACCCACCAAGAATCACTCAAGATCCAATCTTTTACGCTTCCTGTTCCCAAGGAACAATCTCAGGAAAACCAATGTGTCCTCTTCAGCAACCAATCTGTCAACATCCCCATCTTCTGCATCATGGTCATCATTGACTTCATCGAGTAATCTTCGTTCTTTGAGCACTCCAAGAAAGTACCATGAGAGGAGCGGGTTTTCTAGCCGTGGATCATCATTTGATTCAAGGGTTTTTGATGATTTTGAAGAATCACACAATATGGGATCATCACCTTCTTCAAAATTGTGCTTTGGCATCAGTGGGAGAAGTACTAGTACTGGTGGGCTTCGAGGATGCTATGGTGTGTGGTAATCAATGGTTAGTCAACAGTGTTTGATCTGGCCTAGCTAGGTACTGCCCAGAAATTCTCAACATGTTTATGCTATATGTTTTTAATCTTTGTTGGTCTTAATTTTTCTATGGTTGTGTGGCATGAACAACCAAAACTAATGAGATGTATCTTGAATGTTGTCAAAAACATAGCTAGTTTATTTTGCTATTGTGATGTATCTACTGAATTCAGCATCTCAGTTATTAGAACTTCATCATCATCCTCTTCTTCTTCTAAATTCAGTGAAACTTCAAGAAAATGAAGTTCTTGAAAGTCTGGCTGTTTTGAGAAAAGAAGAAGATGCGATGCTCTTGTCTGCACTGTTGTTGATCTAATTTCCATTTTGAGGGGCAAGAATTACCGGAGTCATTCTTTTATCATTGTCTTGTAGTTCTATCAAGTAACCAAAATACACTTACATGTTGTGCATGAAATTATTAGCTGCCTTACTTGGTCATCTAGCATCTCTAATTGGTTATTAATTTCTATGACAAAACATTGCCTTAGTGAGCATGGATCTCTACCCCACAAGAACAGAATTGGTTGGACACTAGCATTTTTTTGGAAGACACTTCTCACATAGTAAGGCGGGGTGCAATTCGTAATTGATTGCTGAAAAACATTTTTGTTAGAGGTTTCTGTCTGTCCCTTTCTCTGCATGTGTGATTATTTAATGCAAGGAGGAAAGATTGGTGCAGTTTCCTACCAAGATATTTAATTTCACCAGAGCATCTCTTGGCTCTGAGTTGTCTCTCTGTCTCGTATAGAAATCTTGTCATGTTCTGTAAGATGATGAAATTGAGCTCCTGCCTGTCTCTAAATAAGATCAATAAATGAGTTGCTTCACCTACCACGCAATTATTCAATCAAATATCGTTGCATGTATGTGTAATCCTTGTTCATCTTGTCTAGTTTATGAATTATTGATCAACTGCTTCAGACATGATCAGATCTTGCTCATGTAATCCAAAAAGATAAGCGTAAACAAAGCAAAATCAGATGGAATACAAAGTTCAGGGAAATTTCTTTCATAACCTTGACTCATGGACAGTTCTTTCCTAGAAAAGTTCAATTAGCCAATATTACGGGTCCAAAGCATATGTGCTATTAAGAACCTAGAGACCAAAATGAACAAAGAAAGATGTACTGAAGGTTCTCCTTTTGTTCTTTCTCGTGACCAGCAAAGATGACCACGTGAGCCTGAAGAACCTCACATAAAGAAGATTCCGAAAAGGAAATCCAACAACTAACAAATACTTATTGCTCAAGCTTTGCTTGTTTCCAACCTGTCGGCAGTTCAGCATGCTAGCATCTTGAGCGTGTTTCACAGGTCCATATTTTCTATGGCATTTGGTCTAGATTTTCCATGCTTCAAACTTTCTGATGCTTTACCCAATTACAGTAGCTAGGCTCTTTTAGTTGCTTCAGAAGCAAACCATTATTCCTTTTCTGTTGTTTCTCAATGAATGTCGGCAATATCGACAAGAAGCGAGATTCTAATAAATTAAAAGCAACTTTCAGAGTCTTTATATGATAATTCATTGATGAAAAACTAGCAAGAAATCATCACAAGTTCTAATAAAGTAGTTCTGTTAGAACTCAGAAGCTTATATCGGGGAGAGACCTGAACAATTACATAGATAGATACTGTGTAAAAATGTAGACTGATATTCACAAGGTCATTAGAACAATTAGAAGACAGATTCAAAGACTGAAATTTTTACTCTTTCATGGTTGTCATCACTTAACTAGTCTTTAATAACAAAAAAATTGAGCATCAATCAGGGCGTAAGCAAAGAGAATCAATGCTTCCTAACCAAATTTGGTTACTTCATGAATTGCATTTGCTAAATAATTCACATGACCAGTGGTAACGCCAGCCATGCTGCACAGTACAAGGACAGTCATATCAGACAGCTCATGTTATTTCTATACCTCCTGCAATTGATATAAAGAAAATGAAAAATCAGATCACACTCATTCAATTAATTTGATTTATGTATTTTTCAAAGAAAAATTTACCTCATACGTCCATTTCAAGTCATGTATATGTGAAATTCCCTTACCAGCCGATCAACCTGTTCAGGGGTTAAGCAAGAGAAGAAAAACATCCCAACCTGCAATTGGTAACTTGTGAGCTGAATGTTTCAAGTTAAATGCTCAAGTTTAGGTTTTCTTTTTCTTTATTTCAAGTACTCTCCACTTGAAGCAATATGAATGGAGCTACAATGAAAAGCAACCAACCTGGTTAGTTACTTGTTCCCAGTTGAGTGAAGAACCCAATTGCTCAAGGCTTTCCCGCAAAGTAGTCCGCAGACTTTGAATGCGATTTGCCATGATCTTATTCTTCAGGTAAGATCAGAAGAAATATTTACATTGCCCTGCCAATCTGCTGCAGTTGACTTTCAATTGCAACTGCTTGCTTTGCATCATTGCAGAGGACGCTGAAAGAAGCAAAAGTAGCCTATATCGTAACTCAAACCTAAAGAGAAGCAAGGATGGTTAGAGGCAAGGACTGTAAGGTTATCTGAACATCAACCAGATTGAACTATCAGACTATCATTCAAGGCAGTGAAGATAACTCGGGGATGGCTTAGGACTTTGTCAATTACATTCTCTGGTTTTGTTTGTTATTATAGGCTTCTCACTATTCATAATCTATAATTATCTCAACTAGGTGCAAAAGCTAACGTCTCAATTAGCTACCTGCTCTAATAAATCATGAATAAAACCAACTATTCCAACCCTTCAAAATGAAAAATATGCACACAACTACGAAATATAATCCAGAACATGTACATGCTTGAGACAACCAACTCGGTGTCCATATAATCCCATGTTCTTCACAAAGGATTGAACACAACCTACCAGGTGCCCATCTTCAACAAAAATCCGGATTGATTGGGCATCCCTGCCAAGATCCCCACTTGCAAAACCTTGATAAGCCATGTCAAAGAAGGGGGAATGATTTTTTTACCTAAAAAATAAGCAAGAGAGACTCAAGTTGACAATCAGGATATGCAGAAATGTCGGAGACTCACAGCTCTGGCATAATTAGCTTAAAGTGATATGAAATTCCTCTCCACTGTTCCTCAGTAGAGAACCCCAGTTGGGTTGTTAGCGCAAGAGCGGAGTATGAAAAATGAACAATCTGGGGCATTCTAAAGACACAATAAACGGAAAAAACTAATGACATTTGATACTTTTCCTCTCTCCACATTTTGCAAAGATTAATATGCAGCATATTTAGTATTCTTCCCAGCAAGTATACATATTCAGAAAGGAAAGAGTTGTTAGGAATGGCAAATGTCAGAGGTAAATTGATGATTAAACAAGAAGTCACGCAGAGATAGCCTGCTTATTGTTCATTGTTTCATGTGCCTCCTTGTCACTGAATGATACAGAGTGTTTCAGAATCATGACACAGCTTTTGAATTACCAAAAACAGAATTATTCTAGCGACACAAATTCTAGTAGACTGCTATACCTTGACATCATCCAAAAGAGCGGCAAAGTTTAAACCCTTTGAATCGGGATGGTAGTAGTGACAAGTTCTCTCTGGAACTAAGGCATCTCTCCATATTTTATGGTAGCTATGTGATGATGCCATTATTCCATATCAGTTAGGAGACGACGATCTTGGTTGCTTATATAGCACTAAGAACACCTCTCTCATTGCGAGTAGTCTTTTAAGGGACAAAACCTGAGAAATTACTGAAGATACCAAACAAACTTGCTTGGACCAAGTGGGATCAGGCAAGTACATTGGAGATTCAGGACAGCAATGCTTCTGGAACTCAGCAAAGAGACTACAATAACCGGTTCCTGACAGAGCTTGAACTCCAGCAAATCTCCCTTCTTTTATAACATCCGAATTCTTTCCATTAACCGATTTGACACTCCCCGCAACTAGTTTTGAACTCACTGCAGAAGATACCGACTCCCTGCCAGTACCTCTATAAAGTTGAGACCATAAAAGATTCGGTAGCAGAGAGGAGTTTTGCAAAGAAGGATAAAATTTGCTTTCAACAAATGGTTTTGGCAATTGAATGAATTTATTTGTAATATACGGGAAGCATGACTAACCATTTCTCTGTAAACTTTGTCTAATATATTTGAGCAGTAAGAATAAATCAAATCCACATTTTGTCTCTTCTTTTTACAATTAAAAGGTTACTTATACAAACAGATTGAAATACAAAATTAGATCAATTCGATGGCACCATAATTACTATAGATAATTCCCATTTCAGAACAGCCATGATCAAGGGCATTAAAATGTTGAAATTGTCATTTTGAAGTTAGATATGTAGTGACCTTAAAATGAACTGTTCATGCTAGAAACAAGAGCAACATTACAAAGAAACAGCAAATTATGAACTTCCAAATTACAGAGAAGCTCTGGACAAAAAGAAAATGTAAGTTAAAAGCCAAGCTCTCTTCTTGCTAATTAGAGCTGGGGTTTCTAAAAGATATCATTGTAAGCAAACACATCAAACATACAGGTAGTATTCTGATGAATACCAAGAAATTACACTAAACAAGTAAATTAAGCAAATGAAACTCACAAGAACTCTCTAACACATTGAAGAAGGATGATAGGCAGTGGCGGAGCCAGGATTTTTTAAATGAAGAGGCAAGCTATTAACAAATACTTGATATTATATATTATGTAGATATGCATTATACAGAGAAATTAATTTGAAATATATGTACTAACTCATATCAAATAAAATTAATGTAAGAATACTTTCAAAATGAAAAAACTAACTTGAATTAATTGGTTTTTTTTCACATATTGGTTTTTTTAGTTATTTTTTTTTATTTAATCAGTTTTTCAATTTTTTCTCATCTCTAAAATTAATTATAGCTAATTTAGATTAATTGATAACCAACCAAAAAAAAATTAAATCTGCTAGATATTATTAATATTAATATAAAAGAAATTAAAAAAAAAAAAGATTAAGGGGGCAATTGCCCCCTCATTACCGCTCCGCCCCTGATGACAGGTTTCCCTTCATCATCCCTACAAGCTCCCTAAAAATTGGAACAAGAAGATACTATTCACAACCCACCAAATTAAGGCTATAGAAAACACCATCAATAAGTATTGGAAATAGAAAGATATACCACTCCAAGATTGATCTTTGTGGGACTAGTGTCAGCAATAAAAGCCTCAGTGACACTAGTAATGGGATCTTTGGAGCAGGGGCTACATGATCCCACCATTTAAGTGCTCTGTTGCTTGTTGATGTTGAGAAGCATCTTGATGTTATTGTCAAGAAAAACCTCCACATGATGATAAAATGATCTTCAATCTCAGCTAACCCAAGAAACACAAAATGTCCTTGTATTCACCATGCATGGAGATGGAGTGGAGCTTAAGCGGGCTTTCATATTCCTCTTCCTTCGTTCGTCTCTCAGTTATCTAGCCACTGTTTTCCTGTGGGCTGATGCTAGTTGGTTCTAAAGTTAGCACCAAGGCTTTTTACTAGTTTGCTCCTAATATTTCCCACAGGGCAATCAGAAGGTGCTTGACTTTGTCTTTATATATTTTTTTTGTTAAATCACAAATCAGCATTCCAAGCTCCAACTTTATGTCTGTCTTCACAATTTCTTTTCAGCCCTTTTCCTTCTGCTTCTTCCAAGAGAGAGTGCCACAGTGGTGCACAGAGAAACTGAAAGGCTTTTAAAGCTTTCTCTTGGACCTTTTGAAGTCCCATAACCTTTAATTACTAATTAATCGGATTAGTGTTTCCCCCCTCCACTGACAACCATGGGATTAGTCTATGGCCAGCTTCTCTCTAACCCCTCCATTTTTTCTTGGATGGTCTCTATGTATATTGATTTAGGAAGGAAAAAAACTTGTGCAGTGAATTAAAATCAAATCCATTATGATTCACACACTTTCACCTGCTTCTTCACAAAGAAAAGTCTACATGAAAAAAGTCAATTGGATATTATAAAAAAAGCACACAGTTCCCAAGTATTTTGGTAGATAAAAAGAGTTAATTAAAGTACAAAATTGAAATAAATGTATTAATCATATTATTCACTATTACAGACGTTTAATTTCTCTTAAAGAAGAGGTAAAACCATGCCTTGTTTAATTAAATAACAGCACACATTGCTCAAAAAATAATCAAACAAAAATAACAAAACAGCTAAACTAATATGGAAGAAAAATTTCACTATGGCTATAAATATATTTTTCTATTCAACGCTATAATGAATTTTTTGCTATTCTCAAAAAATTAAATGCCTTAGTGTTGAGAGTATTTCTATCTTTTTATATAACATATTAGTTAATATTAGTTATTAAAGGATTGACTATGATTTATATATATTTTCTAATTTTTTTAAGCATAATAAAATGATATAATTATTTTTTTAAAAAAATTTAAAAATAGGACACATGGGTTTTTATATCTTTTTATTTTTTTAAATATAGTAGAATAACAAGTTTATCCTTTAAATAGAAAAAACTTAAATTGTGCATTCATGAGTCTTTTGGTCTTTTCACTCTAGTTTTTCTGTTATTACCAAGTTCACCGAGACCAAGTTCATGTGGGAGGCATTCACGCATTTCAGGTGGCTCAAGTGGTGCCTCCTAGTGGAAAAAAATATTTTTTTGTCGTGTCGTTGGATTTGTCGATATGTCATCTTCCTGTTGATATGACATGTGTCGGTGGTAGTGAGACAATTTATCGTCAATGAGTTTTTTTTTCTTTTTCTCTTATCCCTCGAAAATTATAGACTGGTCATCTGATTTGTTATTGATATTTGAATTTTAGTTTTTATTTTTTTTATTTTTGTTCTTGATCTTTTTGTAAAAGTTTTATTTGTTTTCAATTTCATCATTCAATCCTAATTTTTCATATGCTATTTTTTTTTAATTTGATCCTTTTGATTTTTATTTTTTTCTGTTCTTTTGTAAAAGTTTTATTGGTTTTCAATTTTATCATTTAATCTAAATTTATGGTATATTATTTATTTTCAATTTGATCCTTATTCTTTTGATTTTTTTATATTTTTATTAAAGTTATTTCTCTTTTCAATTTCACCATCTGTTAAAAAAATTATAGTTTTCATCTAATTTATTTTTTATTTTGATTTTTATCCTCATTTTTTTAATTGCTATTTTTTTTTTAAATTTCTTTTCTTATTTTGGATACTTTTGTGTGGTTGTATTTTTTTTTCCTGATTTCATCCTTCAACGTTTAATTTGGTGAGGATTGGGCTTCCATGATATTTTTATAAATGATGTTTCTCATTTAAGGACCTTAGTCACTAGTTTGAAAAGTTAACCGGGGTGACATCTTTTTTTTTCTTTTTCGATTTCATTGTTTGATATTAGTTTTTTTAGAAAAAAAATAGTTTTGTGGTTTTCTTTGATTCATTACCGAGGTTACATATCTATTACGCTGACTTATGTTGACTTGTATTTATTTATTTTATTCAATTTCACATTTCATATTTAATTGACTAAGAATTAATTATTATTATTTTTTATTTATTTTCATTATTTGATATTAAAATAAAAAGAGACTATAACACACGTTGTTAAATTATTTTTATTTATTTAAAACGCACATGGGATATTTAAACATTGTTTTTTCAAAAAAAAAAAAACAAAAAATACAAACTCGCACATGGTGTCTCGTATAAGCCTCCTAGGCATTCACGCATTATTTTTCTATTTTGAAATCCACAGTAGGAACATTTTAGTTCACCTTCCTACAATTCAAACGAACTTGTCCTCGCTTTCCAGTCAGTGGGTTTATATTCCCCATCTTCATCATAGACTTAGCGAAGTCAGCCCAAAAAGCCTTGGCATCTGAGCTATAAGCCTCTACCAAGCTATCAGTGGAGCCTCCATTGAAGAGTTCTTGATCAGAGTGAAGTAACCCTCTTTTCTTCAACAATTTGTTGAAGTATTTAACATCAAAGTTTGCATGTGTTGGGTCTAGAGCGGCAAGGTTTGAGTTACCTCCAGTGCGTGGACAGGATAATCTGCGTTCTCGAGCAAATTTAGGGTCAATGTTAGCTTCATTGTAGATTCTGTCTCTGAAGGTAAAACACTGTGCAGACCCTATAGTGTGGGCACCAGAGAGAGCTACAAGATCTCTCTCATCTAAACCATGCTTTTTGAAGTTGTTGATTAGGTCAGTAAGGTTCATAAGCGGTGTGGGGATGTCTTTGTCCGCTGTGGTTTTGCGAGCTGTGGTCGAGTCTCTCCTCCCTAGCTGCACTGCCCATGTCGGCCCTCCTAGCTGCACATATTTTTACACACGCACGTTACTATAGGATTAAAAAAAACACATGCAATTTATCAACATTGGACATGCAAGAGTAGAAATGATAAATAAACTACACACCACAACCACGGAATCACGAGCTGCAACAGCTAAAATGTCTGCACAAGAGACCACTGGACGTCCACAGACTTTGTCCACCTCCAACTTGATTTGGTCAATAACTTCAAATCCTCTAATTGAGTTTTTGTTAGGACCCGCTTTCTTTTCACTATCAAAAGCGGATGTTGAGTCCAAAAGAATTGACGCATCACAACCCTATATCATATACAGCAAAAGCCAACCCATTACTATATATAAAACTTGTAATTAAGACCTAATAATTATGTGTTAATTAAGAATAAATTAGAACACCGGTTAGTGCAATACGTGGACAAAACAATCATGGAAGTGGAGACGTAATAAAGAAGCACCCATGCGTCTTTCTTTGTTAACTGCCGCCTCCACAACTCGTTTGATAGCTGGTAAGGCTTTGGGACACACATGGTCGTAATAATTTGGAGACAGTTTTGAAGAAGAAGCTGTAGTAGGAACTGCAGCCAACACAAGGAACAAGGTAGAAATTAGAGTGAAGATGCCTAATGAAACCATGTTTTTTCTCCAATCCTGCGGTGAAATCTTTAGTAACAAGTGTTTTCTATGCCCATTGGTTGATTTGAAATGGATATTTATAGACAGGAGGAGGGAAATGGTACTGCCATGTTGTTTATTGTTCAGGTCATGCATGGCGGCCAAGTTTGAGACTTCCGAGAAGCTTAGAATTGTCAAAACTGCAAATGTCATGGCCAGGACTATACAAGTGATAAATGTTGTGCTAAAAAAATTGTTTGATTTAGTCATTGTTTAAGTGTTAACTAACCCCCCCACTATTTTTTCAACAAAAAAAAAAAAAACCTACTCCCCCTATTTATTTCTTGACGTAATTATTCCGATTGTGATGAAATTTTCAATGCATATTTTCTCACACCTTATTTTTTTGCTAGACTTGAATATATACAAAAATTTATTAATCAAATTAAAAGCCAACCTGATATATAAAACTTTAATATATAATTTATATTATTTTAATATATCTTTTCAAGTAAAAATTCTTTTAATTTACACTACATTATACTTAATTTTATTAATTAAAATAAAAATGATAGAATTCAAATTCGTAATTATTTAGTAATTAAGACTCTAATACTTTATCAAAGAATCATCTCAACCTAAATATTTAAACTATCAAGGCTCTCATGCTATACCAAATGATAATCCCAATAAAAAAACTTAAATTTATTACGTAAGGTTATGAGATATGTTTTATATTATTTTTTAATACAAGACTATATTATATAAATAAATATAGTTTAATGATTGTGTATTTAGTAATTTCTTTTAATAAAATAGATTCCAACTACTACATTCTATTAGATTAGTATATAATAAAAAAGTGATATCACCTTTATGTAACCCAAAAGCAACCGAACTTTCCATGGAAAAAAATGATGGCGTTGTTAGCAAGTCTCTTTAGAAATGTATGGTGTGAGGGTTTATCATAACGAAAATTAAAGTGTGCTATTCAATTTACAAGTCTCGTGGATGGGAAGGCCAATTAGACCTTCTCTCAAACCAATTAGGTCCAAGATAATGCATCATTATTCAATAAAAAGGATAGCATTAGGTAAGAAACTCTTGTCATTATAATTGACTGATATATGCAATGTTTGACCGGCGGGCGAGGCAAAAAATCATTAATCATTTAATTAACGATAATTTTTAGATGATTAATTAAAGAGATTGAAATGCTTAAACCTGTATGCTTGACTAACGAAGGTTGCCAAGCTATCTGCTAATAAAAATAGTTCATGATATATATATATATTGCTACGTACCCCTAAGGGAAATTTCCTTTTTGAAAGTTACTTTCTTGAAAAGGATTCTGTTGATTTTACCTATACGACTCACCTAATCCATGCTCTAACTGGTTTGATTTTCCGAGCTTTCTCTTGGCAAATGAATCATGTTCGTCAATCATCATACTGTGTTGATTGTGTGAAAATACGAGACCATGAAAGTGAAATATTGCATAATCCATATTTCCGTTAGGGGGAGTGTTTTTCAAGTGTCAATTTACATTTATTTTGTCAAATAAAAAAAAAACTTTCTCGTAACAATAGTTTAAATTTTTAGATGAAATTTCAAGATATAATTTATGTTATTATTTAACACGTTTTTTTAAGTGAAAACTCTTTCAGCTTAAAACTTGTATATGTCCATTCTACTTTATGCTTATTTTTTACCAAATAAAATATGAATGGTAAGATTCAAACTCGTGACCGTTTGATCAATAAGGTTTTAATATCATATTAAAAAATCATCTCAATCTAATAACTTAAATTTTTAAATAAAAAGATTCATTGACATATTTTATGTTATCCTTTTTTTATGTATTTATAAAGTGGAAGTTTAGAATATAAATGGTAAAGAAAATAGATAAGTTTGAGTCTCATACAATTGAATTTTTAATTTAATTTGATTGTTCTATGTGAAAACATCCTAAACTCCATCATAACATATAATGAATTATAACTTATAATATAAATCAAAATAATAATTAAAAATATAATTATAAAACATTAAATATATCTTTGTGGTCTATAAAGTGAAAAAAAAAAAGTTGGTTTAAATTATAAGAAAAGGAAATAAAACCCAAAAACTTTCCCATCTCATTTTTTTTTCTTCCTCCCTTCCAAGAAGCTAACGTTTTACACTTTCTTGAAAATTTTTCATTCTCCTAAAATTATATTAAACAAAAAATATAAATAAAAAAGATATTAAAAAGTTGTAACCCTTTATCATAATACTAAATTCTAAAAAGGCTTTTAATGCTTGATAACTCAATGGGCTTGGACCTTATCATAGAATAAAGATATTGCAATTCAGAATGCGGTCCAATTATGGAAACATTGGGCTATCCATGTCGTACCTGCATCCACTTGATTGTTTTATTTTTTAAAATTAAATTATTTTAATGTTTCAAAATTATAATATTAAAAATAATTTTTTAAAAAATATTATCTTTATGAATTTTTAATTTTAAAATATTTTAAAAAATAATATTTATTATATTTTTAAACAGGCTATTTCCATCTTCTCCATATATAATCTCAATAAATTAAAACTTAATAAACTAATAACATTAATTAAGTAATATTTTTATTCAATTTCAATTTCAAACTTAAAATTTAAATAATATATCAGTTAAATAATATCTTAATTAATTTAACTGAAGCGAAAATCAACTAAATAATTGTGTTAACAACATAGCTCCATCGTTAACTTTTTCTAACCATTCCCAACACGTTTTCAACAAAAAAGAACATGAACGATGACGTGGAGTTGAATAGAATGATATGTAATGAATTCTTCTCTGCCTCTGCTTTTCTTCGAGTGGTGACAGAAAATCACATCCTTGAGACATAATTTACAAACTAACATTTCTTTGCACTCCACCTGTTTGATAATATAACTGTGAGAACTGTCCCTGCCCCGACCTCTGCCCTCTCTTTCCCCTCACAATATCAGACTTTTCCATAACATAACATTCCAGTTCTGCTTCTTCTTCTTCTTTCTCCAATAAAGCCTTCTACTCTAAATCACCTGACCTTCTTAACCTTCAATAATCATAAGAACTAAGACATATCTCTCTCAAAATCCTATCCAATACCAACAAGTAACGACCATATAACCCACTCATGGCTCTCAAATTCTATTCTGAATGATGCCCAACATGGCTGACCTACAGAGAATTAAAGAAGAAATTTAAAGAACATAGACAAATAATTGGGAAGATGGTTTCGATTTGTTACAATAAAATCCCATCAATCACATAATAGTCTCATTGCAAGGGTGAATCAGATCTGGTTTGACACCTATAAACTTAGGGCTAATATGGTGCGATTCAGTAAATCTTCGCCTAACGTTCCAAGCCTATCATTGCTGAAAGGTCATCAGGCAGAATTACCTATGATAAATCAAACCCTGGTGCACTTTAGGGATGAGCGGACTTATGCAATTATGGTTAGAACACCAGGTTGTGCAAAAATTCCAAAGGCACGAATAGTAATATAAAAAAAGCATTAAAACTGAAGTAGCCCCTCATATTTTATCATTTTGTCGTTCCCAACAAAAATTGCACATTGGTTATTATTATTTGTTTAGGGGTATTTTTTACCTGCTCACCATTTTAATAAATAATAAAAATACCTTTAAGAGTACAAAATAAATAAAATAAAGAGTTTCAGGAAGGGTTGTTTAGGTTTTTTATTTTTTATTTACAGTAAAGTTACGCATGTACTCTTTATCATAATCTAATTTTTGAATTTTTTTAAAAATAATAAATAAATAATAACAAATAAATGAATGAAAAATAATTTGAGAATTGAATCAAAACAACACAAATTGAAACTTTAAGAACTAATAAGATGAAATTCTAAATTTAGGAGTTAATTTGATAAAAAAAATTGAAAGAATTGATAAGTTTATGAAATTAATTAAACTTTGATTTAAAATCAATGCAATCAAGGGTTTAATTGAATAAATATCAAAGTTTGGGGCTGATTTGGGTTGTAATTGCAAGAAATTAAAGTCCAAGGACCACAGTGAATAAAAGGTGATACCATAGGGGTTAATTGATTTTTACAGGGGTAATTTTGAAAGAATTAAAACTTAAAGAGCCAATTAAGGACTGAATTGATTAAATTGGAAAAAAAGGACTGTTTTGTTAATGACGCCGAAATACAGGGGTTCAATTGAAATTGATCCCGGGGCAAAATTAAAAAAGAAAAGAGATTTTCCATGAATAAGGGCCCAATTGCTAAATTGAAGAACTTCAGGGGGGCAAACTGAAAATAGCCATTTCAGTTGAAAAATGGCGCCGTTTCAAAGAAAACTATTCATCTTCTTCGTCTCACCTGACCAGGAAGAAAAAAAAAAATATTATCTGGAGGTGACCGCATGGCATA
>Ga0307515_10008152_pt1 | contig 20518 bp, 21 predicted proteins | sample 17_EM_MG_FD_194513 | JGI IMG/M metagenome (GOLD analysis project Ga0307515, IMG submission 194513) | Populus trichocarpa ectomycorrhiza microbial communities from riparian zone in the Pacific Northwest, United States - 17_EM | ecosystem: Host-associated > Plants > Roots > Unclassified | place...
CTCTGGCCGTTTATCTGTTGGCGCGTGATCACGACCGCACCATCAGGCATGCGCTGAGGATCGAGGAGAAGCGCATGAACCTGTCACGCTTCTTCTCGCCAACGGTCGTCGCCGATCTTCAGACCGCCAGCGCCAGCCTTGACCTCGAGCGGCGTGAAGCGGCGATCATGTTTGTCGATATCCGCGACTTCACGTCATATGCGGAAACGGCTTCCGCACGCGAGCTTGCGCGTGTTCTCGGTGAGTATCGGCACATCGTCGCGGGCACTGTGTTCGCCTACGGCGGGACGGTTGACAAGTTCATTGGCGATGGCGTGATGGCGGTATTCGGGCAGCCGAAGCCGAAGGCGGACGATGCCCAGCGGGCATTGGCCTGCGCATTGTCTTTGACTGCTGCACTCGACGAGTGGCGCAACGACAACATCGGCAGGGGTGGCCCCTGTCTGGACGCAGGGATCGGACTTCACTATGGCACCGTTTTGGGCGGGGTCATTGAAAGCGGGTTCCATGACGAGTTCACCGTGATCGGTGATACCGTCAATGTCGCCCAACGCCTCGAGTCTTTGGCGAGCCTTTTAAAATCGCCGCTGGTGGTTTCAGAGCGTATGATCGAAGAGGTCCCGAGCATGTTCGGGCCCAATGATTGGGTGTACACAAACAGCGTCAGCATCCCCGGCCGGAAAGCGTCGCTCAACATCGCCTATATTCGTCGCACTACCAATCTCGCTTCGCCTACCCGCTATGAAACCGGGGAGGTGCAGACCGATTCCCAAAGGTCTTCTTTCCAGTCGCTTCCGGCGACACCGCTCGTTGGAACGTAGACGGCACCACCGACGAGGACCTTGCCGGGGCTGTCACATTTTACGCGGACGTCGTGGCTTCCTTGGTCGATATACCTGATCGCACCCGCGCTATCGAATTCCGTCAGGCCGATGGTCACATCGAAGTCGTAGTCCTGGACGGGTGATGTCTGCAGCGAGGTTACTGTCAGATTGACGGTAACATCGTCCTGGAAATGCGAGACATGAAATGGTGGCCGTTCTGCCGACCGGGCCTGAATGACCGAAGCGGCTATCGCGAACGGAAGTATCAAAATCTTGCGGCTCCACATTGACCCCTCCCAAGGTATGAGAGGCAGACATCATAGCACCAATTCAACTGGGCGACATGGATTCCCGTACAGCCCTATAACCAGTCAAACTAAAGACACGGTCGGTCAAGATCAAAACTACAGCTTTTTCTAGGTCGCCCCGCGCGATGGTCGAGCCTTTCAGAAACCGGCCAAAGCAGGAGTTGCCGTGCCGCCAGAGACGACGGCACGGCAACCGTGGTCACATGACTTTCTTGATATCGGAATAGGCACCCGAAGTCTTCAGCACGATGGTGACGTCGGTGTCCGTCCGGTTGCGCCAGAACCACCCGTGCTTGCCGTCAAAAGCGGCTTCCATTTCGCCGGACCCTGAAGGCTGGCCACGTCCCTTCTCGTAGCTGATCGTTTCCCCTCCGTTGCCATCGGCATGCATGTCGAAATTGACCACGCCGCCCTCCGCGGTCCACTCGTAAGTGGCTTTCGCGCCCTTCGACATTGTCAGCTTGATTTCGGTCGCCTCACCGGGCTTCAGCGTCACGGACATATCGTCGGTCCTCATTTCCTGGGCGACCGCAGTTCCGACGACGAATTCCCGGAACAGGCGATCCATCAGGCTGGAGCCCTGCTGCGGTGTCGTTGCGGGAAATTGCATCTCCTGCGTCTTCTTGAGGTCCGCCTCGGCCTCCTCGGCGAGTTGCGTCTTGATCTCGCCCATCTCGGTCAAGCCGAGAACCTGGCCCGTGCCTGTCGGGTCGATGCCGTATTCGGACGGGAGAACGATCGTGACGAGGATAACGGCCGCCGCGGCAGCAGCGATTACTGTGGACTTTACCAGTTGTTTCGAGGACGGCAGATCGTCTGGTGCTGGTGCCTGAGAATTGAACATGGTCGTTTTCCTTTTGATTTAAGCGACGAAATAGCCAGTGAGCTGATATCCGATCAGCACGAACCCGGCGGTCATCATGAGGACGTTTGCGGTGTAGGCATGGCGAAGAAAACTCGGTGTCTTCCGCCAGTAGCTCATGGCGATGAGGATGACCGCCAGCGCGATCAGCTGTCCGATTTCCACGCCCACGTTGAAGGCGAGGAGGTTTGGGACCAGGCCATCCTGTGCGATCTCGTATTCGAGGATTTTGGTCGCGAGACCGAGGCCGTGGAAGAATCCGAAGACGAGCGTGGCGAGTTTCGTGTCCGGCTGATAGCCGAACCAACGCTGGAAGGCCCCGAGATTGTCGAGCGCCTTGTAGACGACCGACAGGCCGATGATCGCGTCGATCAGGTAGGAGCTGACGTTCCACCCGAAATAGACACCGAGAAGCATGGTCGTCGAATGCCCGATGGCGAACAGGCTGACGTAGATAGCGATGTGCTTCAGCCTGTAGAGGAAGAAGATCACGCCGAACAGAAACAGCAGGTGATCGTATCCGGTCACCATGTGCTTTGCCCCGAGATAGATGAACGGGAGTAGATGAACGCCCGTGATTTCCTGGATGTAGCCCTTGTCGCCCTCGGCGACGGCATGGGCAGCTGCCGTACTCGCCAAAGCAAATAGTGACAACATGACAAGGATGAACTGGAGGACGAGCGGACGGGATATGAACCCGCGATCGCCGCCTCTGAGAGGTGGTTGCTTCATGTGGAATATCCGTGTTTGCGTTGAACACGCCGCGAAGGCGGCGGTCGTCAGATCAACGTCACGGTGCGCGGCGGGCGGTGGATGCCGTAAGGCGGTCCGTCCGCCAGACTTTCGGATGTGACACGATAAGCGGGAGCGGACCGAAGGCGGTATCCGAGACCAAGGGCCGTAACGAGGCCAGCCTTGTCGTGGGTGTGGTCGGCATGGTGATGGTCGGTAAGATCGTCTGCCGACACATCGACGAGGTCGAAATCGTCATGCGAATGACCGTGGTCGTGGACGTGGCTCTCCGCATTGACCGCGGCCACGGTAGCATGCAACGTCGGCGCATGCTCGCCAACGCCTGCAAGCGTGAGGAACAGCACCGAGATCGCCGCGATCAAGGCGACGAAAACGTTCAGCGATCTCTTTCCCCGATGAAGCACCATGGCCACACTGATACTCGGCTTCGCTGACCCGGGCAAGATCGACCACTTGAAATATCCTCTCCAGGGGGATAGGTAACTGGTCATGACAGAACATCGACACGACACCCACCCCGACATCGTCAAGCGTCTCAAGCGGGCCGAGGGACACCTAAGGAGCGTTATCGCTATGATAGAAGGTGGCCGTCCCTGCCTAGACATCGCCCAGCAACTTCAGGCCGTGGAAAAAGCAATCACCAACGCGAAGCGCACCCTGATCCAGGATCATCTCGATCACTGCCTGGACGATGCGGTCGGTCCCCTTGGCGGCGATCAAAGGCGGACGATCGACGAGTTCAAGACGATCGCGAAATACCTGTGATTGACGAGCCGACATGCGTCGTCGGGACAACGACAGAGAATGCGAGGTAGGTATGTGGAACAAAGTTCTCGACTGGTTTGGCTTTGGAAGCCGCGGCCACAGCCACGATCCCCATGGTCATGATCATCATGGTCCGCACGGGCATACGCATGGCGTGATCGACGCGACCATTGCGACGACGGACCGAGGCATCTGGGCGATCAAGTGGTCGTTCGTCATCCTCGCTGCGACCGCGGCAATGCAGATCGTGGTTGTTGCGATATCGGGCAGCGTCGCGCTTCTCGCCGACACCATCCACAACGTAGCCGACGCCACTACGGCGATCCCCCTCTGGATCGCGTTCGTGCTGGCGCGACGCAAGCCGACCAAAACCTTCACCTACGGCCTTGGCCGCGTCGAAGACCTGGCGGGGATCATCATCGTGATGATTATCCTGTTCAGTGCGCTGGTCGCGGGCTACCAGGCCATCAACCGCCTCATCAATCCGGAACCGATATCTCATCTCGGCTGGCTGATTGCCGCTGGGGTCATTGGTTTCATCGGCAACGAAGCCGTCGCGGTCTTCCGTATCCGCGTTGGCAGGGAAATCAACAGCGCCGCGCTGATCGCAGACGGTTTCCATGCCCGCGCCGACGGCCTGACCAGTCTTGCGGTCGTCGCCGGAGCGATCGGTGTCTGGCTGGGCTTTCCGATTGCCGACCCGATCGTCGGCCTACTGATCACGGTGGCCATCTTCGGCATTGTATGGCAATCGGCGCGCTCGGTGCTGACGCGTATGCTGGACGGTGTAGAGCCTGGGATCGTCGATGAGATCGAGCACGCCGCTGCCCATGTCAAAGGGATCGAGAAGGTCACGGAGGCGAAGGCCCGCTGGCTCGGCCACAAGCTCCATGTCGATGTGGCTGTGGTCATTGACGAGAGCGTTCTGCTTGCCGAGGCCAACCTCATCACCAGCAGGCTGCAAGGCGAACTCTTCGCTCACATTCCGGCGCTTGCCGTCGCCACCGTCAGGATCGTTGCACCGGAACCGCAGGGACATCATCATGCCCCTGACCCGTTCCGGGTGAACGGCAAGCTGGCACAGGGTATCCTCGAAATTGTCGATACCGCGGATGGAGAGCGTTTTCGCCTGCGCGTATCGCGGCATGCCGAGGGTCTGTCGGCCGCCGTCGCCATCAAACGCGACGCTGGCTTCGAACAGCACGCCTTGGTCCCGGTCGCGGGCAACCACCACTTTCTGCAGAGCGCCGAGGCTCCCGCAGAACCGCACGAGTTCGACGCCGAGCTTGTGCTTTCCAACGCTTCGGAAAGCGAGCGGCTGGCTTTCAAGATGCTCGAGCCTGCGGGGCACCATCATTAGAGGCGTGGCGCGGGCATCCAGCCGTGGGTGATCTCTTCGCCTATTCGGGCCTCTTCGTCGCGGCCTTCGGGGCTGCGACGATCCTCCCCTTACAATCGGAGGCCGTCCTCGTTGGCCTGCTCCTGTCGGGGAACTATCCGGCTGCGTTGTTGATCGCTGTCGCCAGCGTCGGCAACGTCCTCGGGGCGGCCGCGAACTGGCTGCTCGGGATCGGCATCGAACGTTTCAAGGACAGGCCTTGGTTCCCGGTGAGCACGGAACGGCTTGCGCAGGCGCAGCGTTGGTATCAACGATACGGCAAGTGGTCGTTGCTCGGAAGCTGGCTGCCGATCATCGGCGATCCCATCACGGTGATCGCGGGCGTTTTGAAGGAGCCTTTCTGGATGTTCCTGATCCTGGTCACGATCGCCAAGGTTTCCCGTTACCTGGTGCTGACGGCAATCACGCTAAGCTGGATGTGATCCATGTGGCAGTTCGTCATCGATATCCAGCGGGACATCTACCTTGGGTTTGCCGACCATATCAAGGCATTTGCCAGCGGAACGGGGTGGAGCGCCTTCCTTGCCTTCCTGCCGATGGGTATTGCTTTCGGGGCGGTCCACGCGATGACCCCCGGTCACAGCAAGTCGATCCTCGCGACCTATCTGGCGGGTTCGTCCTTGGGCATGCTCCGCGGCCTTCTGGTCTCGCTCGCGCTCTCGTTCACCCATGTTACGATGTCCGTCGTCATCGCGCTGTTCTCGCTGCCCCTGGTTTCGATTATGTTCGGTGGCACGGGCGCAGGTTCCTCGCCCATCCTGGAGTCCGTCAGCCGGGGACTGCTTGGTGTCATCGGCATCTGGATGCTTTGGAGCGCCCTGTCTCGCGAACCCCATACCCATGGCGACCGGGAAGGCATCATGGTCGGATTGTCAGCAGGGTTGATTCCGTGTCCGCTGACGCTGTTCGTCATGACCTTCGCCATCTCTCGCGGCGTCCCGGAGGCTGGGATCATGTTCGCTGTCGTAATGATGATCGGTGTCGCCCTGACGTTGTCGAGCGTTGCGTTGGCCGCGATCTTCTTTCGGCAGCAGATGGTCCACTTGTTCGAGACGAGGCGGCAACTGATATTTCGGCTGACCAGGGGGCTACAGGCGGCATCGGGCGGGGTGCTGGTCTTCATCGCGCTACACGAGCTTTGGTGGCGCTAGCGAGGGTGAGTCGAGGTCGAAAGGACCCTGCTTTGTATCCGCATCGTCTGTCTTGCCCCACTACAAATGATCCACACCCTCCAGGCACGGCAGCCCATCGTTAGATGCTTGACAGTTTATCGAGTTCGCTCCAGAACACATCCATGGGGTCGCGATCACCCCACGAGGCGACAGCCGAAGTATCGCGTCCAACAACCGATCAACGGAAGGACGCGTCATGTCTTCACTATTGCAGATTTCCCCCGACAAACTTGCCCGCCTTATAGGCACCCCCAAAAGCCCGGTGCTCGTCGATGTCCGCATTGACGAGGACTTCGATGCCGACCCGAGGCTGATCCCCGGCTCCGTCCGTCGGGACTACCGTACCCTCGACAAATGGATCGGCAGCCTTACTGGGTCCTCGGCAATCATCATCTGCCAGCGTGGCCAAAAGCTTAGCCATGGCGTGGCGGCGTGGTTGCGGCAGGCCGGAATTCCAGCCGACAGCCTGGAAGGCGGCTTCGAGGCGTGGAGCGCCCAAAAACTTCCGGTCGTTCCCGTTTCCTTGTTGCCGCCTCGCAATGCGGCGGGGCAGACCGTATGGGTTACGCGGGCGCGTCCGAAGATCGACCGCATCGCCTGCCCGTGGCTCATCCGCCGTTTCGTCGATCCGAACGCGGTGTTCCTGTTCGTGCCGCCATCGGAGGTCGAACTCGTCGCGGACCGTTTCGGGGGCGCGCCCTTCGACATGGAAGCGGATATCCGGTGGAGCCATCGCGGCGAGCTTTGCACATTCGATGTCATGGTCGAGGAGTTCGGGCTTTCGTCGGAGCCATTGCTACGGCTGGCGATGATCGTCCGCGGGGCTGACACCTCGCGTCTCGACCTTGCACCCGAGGCCCCCGGCCTGCTGGCGGCCTCGCTGGGCCTGTCGCGGATGTTTGCCGATGATCACGAGCAATTGGAGGCAGGTTTGCTTCTCTACGACGCCTTCTATCGCTGGTGCAGGGACGCAACCGACGAGACGCATAACTGGCCTGCAGGCAAGAAGGGAGCATGACATGACCGACATTACTGAACGGGCCCCCACGCCTGCGGCTTCGGAAACCTACAACCACGGCATCCCGTTCGGCGAAGCGTTCCGCGTCTGGCTGCGGATCGCAGCACTCAGCTTCGGCGGCCCCGCCGGACAGATCGCCGTCATGCACCGCATCCTCGTCGACGAGAAGCGGTGGATCGGCGAGCATCGCTTCTTGCACGCGCTCAACTACTGCATGCTTCTTCCCGGACCTGAGGCCCAGCAGCTCGCCATCTACATCGGCTGGCTTTTGCATCGGACGGCGGGCGGTCTTGTGGCGGGAATCCTGTTCGTGCTTCCCGGCTTTATCGCCATACTCGGCCTCAGCTACATCTACGCCGCCTTCGGCAACGTCACCGTCGTCGAAGGGCTGTTCTTCGGATTGAAGGCCGCCGTGCTCGCCGTCGTCGTGCAGGCCGTGTTCCGGATCGGCAGCCGCGCGCTCAAGAACAGGTTGATGATCGGCATCGCGGCGGCGGCATTCGTCGCTATCTTCGTGTTCAGGGTGCCCTTCCCACTTATCATTCCGGCGGCCGGCATCGTCGGTTACATCGGCGGTCGCTCCGGCTCGCCGCTGTTCCGTGTCGGGGGCGGACACAAGGCGGGAACGGGCCCGGCATTGAGGGACGAGGACTCCGCGCTCGGCGAAGAGACACCATTGCATGCCCGACCAAACCTCGTGTGGTCACTCAAGGTTTCGGCTGTCTTTCTTCTGCTCTGGCTGGTACCGCTCGCGCTGCTCTACGTCTATCTCGGGCCGAACGACGTCTTCACCCAGATCGGTGTCTTCTTTTCGAAGATGGCCGTCGTAACCTTTGGCGGAGCCTATGCGGTTCTCGCCTATGTCGCTCAGGAGGCCGTCCAGAACTTCGGATGGCTCAAGCCCGGCGAGATGCTCGACGGACTTGGCATGGCGGAGACGACGCCGGGGCCGCTGATCATGGTCGTCCAGTTCGTCGGCTTCATGGGAGCCTACCGCGATCCGGGTTCGCTCGATCCGCTGACAGCCGCGACGCTTGCGGCGATCCTGACGACATGGGTGACGTTCGTCCCATGCTTCCTTTGGATTTTCCTCGGCGCGCCCTTCATCGAAAAACTACGCGGTAACGTCGCTCTGACGGGAGCAATGTCAGCGATTACGGCCGCCGTGGTTGGGGTGATTCTGAATCTTGCAGTCTGGTTCGCCCTCCACACACTGTTCGCACAGGTCACGACCTGGCACTTCGGGGCAATTTCGATCGACGCTCCCGTTCTCGGATCGATCGTGTTTCCATCCCTCGTGTTGTCAATCGCCGCGGCCGTGGCCATTTTCCGCTTCAGGGCATCGGTCATCGCCACGCTTCTGATCTGCGCACTCGCGGGAATGGCGTGGACGCTCGCGACCGTGGGGATGTGATTGCAACCGAGGTGTAATCGGGCTGCGACATATGTCGTTGACGATCCGGAGGAAAGTTTGCCCGTTAATGTCGTTACGGGGAGCGAACTTCTTGAGGTCAACACCGTTCTTCAGCGTCGCGCCGATTTCGATACGGCTCATCCTGACACCTTCCGAACTTGTGCTTTCCGGGCTAGCCTCCTGCCTTCAACGTGATTCAAGGCGCTGATGTCAACGAACATAACCCTCGCCGATCTCACCTCCTGCGCAGATGGCATGGTCCTCGTCGCGAAGGATAACGTCGACGGGTCTCGCCGCCATATCTCGAAGGTAGCGAACGGCCTGCGTTGCGGATGCGTCTGCTTCGGATGCGAGCGAGCTCTGGTTGCCAGGAACGGCGGAGACGTTAAACGTCACCATTTCGCGCACCAGCCCGACGAGGTGACGGCGAACTGCGCAACGGCTGGCGAGACCGCGCTTCACATCCTAGCCAAGGAGATCATCGCCAGGCACCGTCGGGTGACCCTACCCGCTACGTCTGTTCTCGGCATCGACGGCAAAACCGTCGAGGTCACGGCAGAGCGGTCCATCGATCTCACGGATGTCCGTCTTGAGGTCGTCACTGGTGAGGTCGTCCCGGATGTCGCGGCGACGATGCCGGACGGCCGACGGATTTTCATCGAAATCGCCAACACCCATCTATGTCGACAGGAGAAGATCGAGAAGCTGGATGCCATGGGCGTTGAAGTGCTCGAGATCAGGGTGTCGGAATACAAGGACCACTCGCTTGACGACCTGGATGGCATTATCCTGGACATCGCGCCGCGTCGGTTGCTCCTCTGCTCCGAGGTCAAGGCGATTGCTGCCAGGATCGCCGAAGATCGGAAGTGGCAGGAGGACGAGAAGATCGCGGCGGCGGAAGGCCTTGTCGCCGTCTATCGCGATCCCCTCATCCGAAACCACAAGAAGGCGCAGTTGCTCGCCGAGGACCTCGTCCAGCTTGGCCTGTCGGATTTCCTGGACCTGGAAGACGACCGGCCGTCTGCGTTCATCATCTATCGTCGGCAATGGCAGGCAGTCATCCTGGATCGTCTGTACAAGGCCAAATCGGAACTCCTCACGCCGATGGACTTCCTTGAAACCTTTGCGAACGGGAAGTGGCCGAAGCCGGAGATCGCCTACACGAAGTCCGAACACTCCAAGTGGATCGCCGCCAACGTGGCCGAGGAGTTCAAGTCGCCCTACGAGGAGGTCCATGCCTATCTGGTGAGGCTGCGCAGGGACGGCGCGGTGCGGGAGATCAGCGGCAAGCGGTTCGGGATGGAGCATGATCTCCGCCAGCGGATCACAGCGAGCATGGATAGGCGCGAGCTACCCGGCCATCGGACAAGGGAACTGAAGGTCGCCTTCCGGAATATCGCCGCCCTGATGGCTCCCGAAGACGGGCGACTGCCGAACTTCGATCTCTGGCTGAAAGGTCGCGCTGAAAGCTTCGGGTCAAATGTCGAGGATTTCCTCGCAGACGCGGACGGAGATTTCGACGAACTTGCCGACCAGCTTGCCGCCGTGGAGAAGATGATCGAGGACATGCAGCGTCACAGGGATGTCGATCCTCCTGACGACATGGCGGGGCTGCCCATGGATCGCCTGGTCAACCGTCTCGGGTTGGCGCGGATTGAGGCGCAGGAGCGCGCAGAGGCGGAGATGGAAGTTCGCCGTCAGCGCCGCGAGGCCGAGACGGCCGCACGATTGAAACTGGAGGCAGAGGAACGCGTCTCGAAGGTCGAGAAAGCCGCGATTATCGAGCTTGACCACGCCAAGGACTTCCTGAGAACTCAGCTGCTCGATCTCGGTGGCAAGACACCCCGCGAGCTGGCGGCCGAAAGCCTTGACGGCCTGATCAAGGTTCAGGCCGTCCTATGGAAGATGCGAGAGGACAGAGATACGGCCCGCCGCACTGAAGACCTCCGGAAGCGCATGGTTGGCCAGCTACAGGAGCGGGTCTACTCGCGCATCGTGCGCCGTAAGGTCGCGGACCTGTGGCTGAGCCAGCGCTGGCCCGCGCTTGGAGGGGTAAAGCTCGTCGACTACTGCGTGGACGAGAAGACGCTGGCTCGGTGCATCGTGGTCTTGGAGGAGTTCGTGGCGGGCGAGCGGAAACGGGGTCGTCGATGATGGTGTGAGTCGCGGCGGCTCTTCGCGCTCGGCCAATCCCAGGTCACATATACCTAGTGTAGTCCGTACTAACCCTGCCGTCCCCGACGTACTTCAAGACTTCCGCCACCTTACGGGCCGCTCGGATCGGGATCGGCAGCTTCTGGTTCATCTGAGTCGAATTCCAGTTGATCTTCGTCATCGACAGTACTTCCTTAGCGATCTGAGCCACAGTGCTGTCACTCGACTTGTGCGGGCACAGCAGGAGCGGTCGCGGATCATACATGCCGGGATAGGTGCCGTAGTACGGGATGCTGCCGTTGGTGTAGAGTAGACCCTTCCCGTCCAACTCGACGAACGTTCCCCGCATGACTGGGTAGTTCCCGTCCCGCATGACCTTGATGGATGACGATTCCTGAACCCAAACGAGGTCCTTCATCTCGGTACCGACCTCGTCAAGCGCCTCCATGATGCCGTCGGCTTCCTCGTCACGGAAGCGCGATGTCTTCAGCACGATCACGCGTGCGGGGAAATTCTTGTGGTGGCTTTTGTAGGCGTTCAGGACTTCCGCAATTAGGCCCTTCGCGTCGTGCTCGGTCATATAAGGATGGCGACCCCGGCTTTCGGTCTGAGCCCGACGACCTTTCAGAATGAAGCCACGTCCCCGCTCATCGAACATCTGAGCGGCACTTGTGAAGAGCTGCTGTCCGCCGACCTCGCGATAGAAGCTGATGCCGATATAGCAGGCGGAGAACTCGCCATCTTGGGGCATACGCCGCCAAGGGATGCGTCCCGAACCCTTGTAGTAGAGGGAGGTCATGATGTTCCAGCTTATGCCAGCCTCATCCTGGATTTTGCGGGCGCTGCTCTCCTTGACCTTGCGCGGGATGATAGCTCGCTCGTCGAGGACATCCTCCCAAACGAGCTGGATTGGGAAACGGAGGTGCATCGCCTTCGCCTTCAGGAGGCCTCGAAAGTTCGGGGCATCGGAACCGCCGCTGTCTTCCTTTTCCACTGTGCCATCAGAATCGACTTTAGCATTCCAGACGCGCTCTATGAGGGCGACGGGAAGTGCGACGATGGCCACGTTCGGACGGCTGCTACCTTCATCGATAGCGGTGAGCAATTGCATTATCTCGTCGACCGCCATTTCGACGGCCTTGCCGTGATGTGGCTCCTTCCTAATCTTGTCGATCTTGGCTTGCGGGATGGTGGCTGTCGCATCGGCTGCGATTTCGAACTTACACCTGTACGGGTTCTGGTTGCCAAGGCCTGGGAAGTCAGGGTGCATGTTCGGATGCTTTTCGGATTTCCCGAGAAAGCCGATCGAGGCCGCCGCGAGGAACTTTTCCGAGTCCTCGACAGTCTTCGCGCTGCCAACAACTGCGATCTTGATGGCATCGCCGCTAGTGGTCTGCAAAGGACCGGCGACGACGAGGCCGCGCCGCGGATCGGGGTCTTGGAACTGTCCGCCGAACTCAAGTAGGGGCTCTTCGAAAATGGTCGCTGTGAACTTCATGCCCAATTCAGCAAGTCCTTCTGGTCCTCGGTCTCGTCCTTCTTAGGCGAACCCCATACGTCTTCGGGAACCCTTGTCGACAAATCCAACGACGGCGGGAATCCGAACGAAAGCCATGGCTCGTTTAAAGTAACGGCGAAAAGGTCGTCCGACTTGGGCTCGAGGGTGGCGAGAAAACGATGCCACATTATCACCTGCCCTCTGAGCGCCGCGCTCTTGTCCAGCCTCTTCTTTCCTGACAGGAGCGCGTCCGGATGTGTGTGCGAGCTGAACCCGTCGAACGTGAAATGGTAGGTGGGCTCAATCGCGAGGAACCACTCGTCGTAGAAGCTTTCGAAACGCGGCACGAACGCGTGGTGTCTTACGAAGTCCACCCGCTCCTTATCGCCCTTGCTCTTGGATACGTTGACGACGTCGGCTTCGGTGGCCTTTTTCGCGGACTCGTATTTAAACGTTCGGGGCGTGTTCCGTGCCTTGGCTTTGAAGTAGTATAGCTTTTTCTCCTTGTCCCAAGACAACTCCTGCCGCACTTGGTGTGACAACTGCTGTTTGAGCAGGTAGGCGAAGTTGTTGCGCTCGTCCACATCGTCGTGGAAAGCCAGCGCGCCGACGTCTATGGCTTCCACCTGGTCGATATCGACGATGTGCCTGCATACGGATGTCCTCGGATCGTGGAACGACCAGAAAGTATCTCCCTTGACGACCCAGTCGAAACGCGCGTGTTCATCGGCATCGAACAGGATCGCGGACGCCTGCTGCCTGGAATAGGCTGTCGTGGAAACGAAGACTTCGGCTGGCATCTTGACGGGCAGGATGTTCACAAGGGCTTCCTCGCCGCCACCAAGCGGCGGTACGAAGTACCCGAACCCCGCCTTCGGGACGGTGAGCGCCCCGAGACGGTCTACCGCTCCTTCGTCGAGGGTGTCGGCCGTTTTGATAAAATTCAGACGTCGATCCTGAAACTCCTCTCCCCTCGGGATTTCCTTCCAGTAGAAGGTGTTATCCGACCGACGGTGGAGGACGATGATGATCGGTAGGTTGCTACCGCGCCAATATGCGAGGTCTTCGCTTTTAAGTAGGTAATGGAAGCCGCTGTCGTCCTCACCAGAATATCTCGTCGATTCGGTGGTCTTGACCTGGACGGCGATCATCTTGGCCAGCGGCTTTCCGTGGTCCATGACCTCCACGATGGCATCGATGCCCGCTTCGAGCCGCGACCGTGGATCGAACTGAAAACCGATCTTCAGGAACTGGAGCTTCGCGGCCGTTTCACCGATCTCGCCGACGATCTGATTCTGTGTGACGTTCTTTGCCATGTCGGAATGATAGGCAGAGGTTTTGAGAACTGCCAAGCTAGAAACGAGTGTCACCGCGAACATGACCGGCATTTACGATCCCTGCTGCTCATGACGCACGATGATTTACCAGTGGATGGCCTCGCGAATTGAACTGGTAGGGTTCAAGTAAAGGCGAGCGTCTGGATTTTCAATAATCGGCAATGCAGCAAACGAAATGACGCGCAATTTTTACCTACCAATATACAACTATTGGATTTAGTGTCGCGTCGTCAGGTCACAAGTATTCGGGCGGCCGTCACATTGAACCTGCAATGACGAAAAGAAATCAAATTGCCTGATCAACCCTTTTCAATAATCACAGGTTCAGATGGCGTGGGAGACGTTATCTTCGTGCATGGCCTCACTGGAAGTCCGACAGAAACTTGGACATCGAGTGGGCAAGAACCGGATGGAAAATATTGGCCTGCTTGGCTTGGCACCGATCTTCCGCATTTGAACTTATATACCGTCGGATATCCCGCGTCGCTCTTCGCCAAATGGGCAAAGAAGGAGCAAGACCTATACGAGCGCGCCAAGAACACCCTTGAGTTGATGTCTTCTTATGGGATCGGAGAGAGACCACTCGTATTTGTCGGGCATAGTCTTGGAGGCCTGCTGATCAAGCAGATGCTGAGAACCGCCCAGGAATCGACCGAACCTGCTTGGAAGAAGATCGCCGAGAGCTGCTGTGGTGTCATGTTCATGGCAACCCCGCATAACGGCTCGAGTCTGGCCGACTTGCTTTCCCACTTTACGGCGGGCTTCTCGTCAGTGCACGTCGAGACGTTAAAAAAAGACAGCTCCGCTCTCCTCGAGCTCAACGAGAGCTTCCGTTCTCTATGTGGAAAGCAGAGTGTCGACGTCACAGTTTTCTACGAAATGTTCAAAACGAAGGGCGCTGCCATTGTGGTCGACCGCAACAGCGCTGACCCTGGCCTCAGTGGGATCATGCTGATCCCCATCGACGCGGATCATGTCTCTATCTGCGTACCCGACGACAGGCACAGCCTGGTTTACCGCAGTGTCTACAGCCGGCTGAAACGACTTCTGCCTCAAGCAACGCCGGTCGGCAACGATTTCGCTGATCTCGAGGATATGACTGTCAGAAGCGTGCTTGACCGACGTGACCTGCAAACCAAGATGATCGCGGCGGACCGTGACCACGAGTACGGCTTGGCAAACGAATACCAGAACAAATTTGCTCGCCTTTTCGCGAGGTCGGGACTGATCGCGTCGTCCACGAAACTGTACAACGATCTTCTGTCAGACGTGGAGCAGCGTTTCCACGATCTAGTGTACCATCCTCTGATCTGCCGCAACGCGAGCCACGACGATATCGCAATGGCGATCCAAGCCCGCGTGATTGACCCCCTCGCAGAAAAGTATAGTGACCACTCGGCGGCATCATCCACAATCAGGAATGCCCTGTATTTCTTGACCGAACGCTGTCACGTCAGGTGGGACAAGCCATGAAGTACCGCCAGTGGCATGCTCAGCTTGACGTATTCGACGCGGTACGGCGCTACATGGCGCTCATGTCGCGTTGGACAGGCGATGCCCCGAACCGCGAACGGCTGTTCATCAGTGACTTCTATCTGGTTAATCCAAGTCTCCTGCACAGGACCCAGATGACATCCGATGTTAGAAAGGCGTTCAACGCCTTGAGGATTTCGAGACCCGAGGACCAGTTCGTGCGGCTACCTCCTCCTGCGGTGCTCTTTCACAAGATGGCGGGGGTCCAGGTGGAAGCCTTGCATAATCTCATAGGCCGGGGTCTCTGCGATGTCGCCTTGGTCAACCAGGGTCGCTATGCCCTGAGCAAGGAGGGTGTCGATTTCTCCGAACGACTTTCATCGGCGCTCGTTCTACCGAGGGAGGAACCCGTGATCGGTTTTCTGACCAAGGAGTTCGTTGAAATCGGAGCCGGTGACGGCAGCCTTCGGTCGTCGACCGGTTTGCGTAGGGTCGGAGTTTGACCATGCCTTCTCAAATCTTCATTAAAAGGCTTCGCGTAATGAAGGGGACGGACGTCGCCTACGACGAAGTTTTCCATCGCGGCGTGAACATTATCCGCGGGGAGAACAGCTCGGGCAAGTCTACGATCGCCGACTTCATCTTCTACGTGCTCGGTGGCGAGTTCGATCGCTGGAAAGGCGCGGCGAGCCTTTGCACCTCCGCCCGCATCGAAATCGAAACGCCGCAATCGACATTGACACTCCACAGGAGCATTCTCGGGAAGTTGGAGCCGATCTTCACCTGGTTCGGCAATCTCGAGGCGTCGCTATCGATTGGGTTCGACGACTGGCAGAGACTGCCTATCCATCGCCCTTCCGGGGGCAAGGAACTCTCGATTTCTCAGCTGCTCTTTAGAGCGGCAGGGATACCGGAAGCTCCGAATGCGGGTAGCTCGAACATTACGATGCATCAGATCATGCGTCTTCTGTATTCCGACCAACAGACGCCTGCCGGAAAGCTGTTCCGCTTTGAAAGTTTCGACACACGCGACATCCGTGAGGCTGTCGGCGCACTCGTCATCGGAAATAACGGCTACGATCTTTATGCCGACCAGTTGGAGGCTCGCAGTCTAAAATCCCAATACGCTGACAAAAACAGATTGTATAACGCAGCTGTCGCCGGGTTACCTTCGATCGATGGCCTGGGTTCGGTATCCCAGCTAGAAAGCAGGCTCGCCGATCTTGCCCGATCTCGCGGCACCATCTTACGCGACATTTCGGAAGTCGATACGCTGATCGTCCGCGAACTTGTCGAGGAGTTTATCACCGATCGTCGGAAGATGCAGGTTAAACTGCGGTCGAAGGCCGAGGAGCTGAACAAGGGCGAGAAGGATGCTCTCGATCTGAAGGACGATATCCAGGAGATCGAAGATTTTCTGGAACACCTTCAAGAGCAGATGGAGACCCTGCGCTCGACTGAGGATGTCGCAGAGGCATTGGGAACCATCGAATTTCAATATTGCCCCGCCTGCCTGAAGAAGTTGCACGACGCGAAAGCGAGACATTGCATCGTCTGTGATCAGATAATCGACGAAGAGGCGCAGAGGTCAAAATACTTCGAGATCAAGCTGGACGTCGAATTGCAGGTCAGAGAAACGACCCAGCTCTTGAAAACCAAGCGCCTACAGGCTGATGAATTGCAGGTGACCCTTCGCGGACTTCGGCGTGAATACTCGACATTGCAGACCGAGTTTTCCGCTCGCTACGACGTGAGCAACTCTCCGCGCGAAACGTTCTTGGCGGAGAAAAACAAGCAGTTGGGTAGCATCGATCGCGAGATCGTCTATCTTGACGAGCTACGCACCATGCTCGAGCGTATCGATCGCCTTTCCGCCGAACGGACCGATCTAAATAATCGAATCGCCATCCTCGATGCCCGGATTGCAAGGCTCATTGGCGCAGCTAGTCGTCGCCGCAACAAGGCACTGGACTCCGTTTCAGCAATCGGCAAACGGCTGTTGAAAGACGACTTGCCGAGGGAAGAGACGTTCGAAAAAGCCAAGTCGTTCAGCGTCGACTTCGGGGATGACGCTATGCTCGTGGACGGAAAGATGAACTTCGCCGAAAGTAGCAACGTCATCCTGAAAAACACCGCCATTCTGTCGTTGTTTCTAGCGGCTTGTAACGACAAGGAGTTCTGGCATCCCCGTCTTCTCCTTATGGACAACGTCGAAGACAAAGGGATGGAAGTGCCTCGAAGCTGGAACTTCCAGCGAATGATCGTTCGCGAGTCTCAAGCGATAAAGGCCCCCCACCAGATCATTTTCACCACGTCAAGTCTGGCACCTGAACTCGAGGACGGTGAATTCACGGTCGGAGAAAAATACACCCGTCAGAACAAAACGCTTCGTGGAATCGAAGAAGGTACGGTGGAGGCGGAATAGATGAATCGGCTGTTCGTGATCGGTAACGGTTTTGATCTCCATCACGGAATACCATCTCGTTACAGTGATTTCGGCGAATATATCCAGTCCGTAGATCACTCTACCACAGGGTCTTGAGGGACTATCTTTTCGTCGACAAGGACTTCTGGAATTGCTTCGAAGAGCGCCTTGCAAGCTTTGACGCCGATAATGTCATCGAGCATGCGGAAGGTTACCTGGCATCCTATGGCGCAGATGACTGGAGTGACTCGGGTCATCATGACTTCGAATACGAGATCGAGCAAATTGTAGAAGGAATCGCGACGAAAACGAGAGAACACTTTGCGGATTGGGTTCGGCAGCTGCCTATACCGCGACCTAGCGACATCTCCTTACTGCACTGTATCGACCCCGCCGCTCGATACCTTTCATTCAACGTAAGCGTCCGGTCGGGACGTTTCGCATCTCAAGACCTGAAGTCTCGGTAAGAAACGCCGGTGTTTCTCGCGCCGCGATGGCTACGATTACGTGAGGAAAAGTAACGGCCCGAGCCTGGTCCGTCCTGACACCACATCAGGCTGTCGGAAAAACGCATTGGTTAGATGCGCTGGCTCACGGTGCTCCACCCGTACCTTTTGGCAGGCCGCGTAATTTACATAGCATTACTGAGAGCCGTTGTCATGTGCCACGGCCCAAGGCAACAGTTCATCGATCCGGTTGATGGGGTGATCGGCAATGCGGGTGAGGACGTCTCTTAGGTAGGCCTCTGGATCGCGGCCGTTCAGCTTTGCGGTCTCGATCAGCGACAGGATCGCGGCGGCTCGCTCTCCACCTTGGTCCGATCCAGCGAACAGCCAATTCTTGCGTCCGAGAGCAATTGGTCGGATCGCTCGTTCAGCAGCATTATTGTCGATCTCGATACTACCGTCATCAAGGAAACGGCAGAGCGATGTCCATCGGGAAAACGCGTAGCGGATCGCCTCGGCCGTTCCGGATTTTTGTGGCAGGCGTTTAAGATTTTCGCCCAGCCATGATTCCAGGGCCTCGACCCTGGGCTTGGTTCTATCCTGCCGGACAGCTTTCCGCACGTCTGGCGGCTCACCGCGAATTGCTTTCTCGGTATCGTAGAGATTACCAATCCGCCGCAAGGCCTCCTCGGCAATTGGCGCTTTGCTGGAAACCGTCAAATCGAAGAACTTTCGTCTTACGTGCGCCCAGCAGGCCGCCTCATGAACGCTCGGTGGACTGCCTGGCTTTTGTGGTACGTAGAGATCGCGGAAGCCTGCATAGCCATCGGCATGCAACACACCAGAGAAGGTGGCCAAATGCCGCCTGGGATGTTGTCCCTTACGATCCGGACTGAAGAAGTAGCACACTGCCGGAGGTGTCGTGTCGCCATGCGGGCGTCCGTCGCGAACATAGGTCCACAACCGGCCGGTCCTGGTCTTGCCCTTTCCAGGTTCCAGCACAGGGACAGGTGTGTCATCGCCGTGAAGTCGATGACCCGCGAACACATGGTCCCGAAGCTTCACCAGCAGCGGCTCCAGCAAAGTGCTGGCCTTGCCGATCCAATCGGCCATGGTCGAACGGGAAAGGTCGACACCCTCTCGGGCATAAATCTCTGACTGACGGTAAAGCGGGAGATGATCGCAGTATTTGGCGATCAGCACATGGGCGACGAGACCCGGTCCCGGTTTGCCGCGTTCGATGGGCAGTGATGGCATCTCGGCCCTGACTTTCGTATCGCAGCCCTTGCATGTGAAGCGCGGCTGGATATGGCGCACCACACGGAATGAGGCCGGGACGTAGTCGAGAACGTCGCTGATGGTCTCGCCTTCACGGATAAAGTCGGAGCCGCCACAGACTGGGCAGGAGCAAGCTGCCTGGTGCGTTACGTCATGGCGTGGCAGATGATCGGGCAATGGCTGGCGGCTCGGCTTTGCTTTTGCTGGACCGGCGGTGGATGCCGACAACGATGCCAAAGCTTCCGCCTCGGTCGCCTCTATATCTTCCAGCGCCAGTTCGAGCTGCTCAATGGCGCGGTCCATCTTCTCGGAGGACGAGCCGAACCGTGCCCGTTTGAGAACGGCAAGCTGCGCCTTCAATTTATCGATCAGGGTGTCGCGGGATTGAATCTTTCGAGCTTGTTCAGCCAGTTGATCGGCCTGCGCGGCGATGATCGCGCGCAACGCGTCCATGTCATCCGGCAGGTTCGAATGGCTCTCTTCCATGCCAAAAACTATAGCTGATTTGATGCCAAATCGCTACATATGTCTCTGTAAAGATTGGCGTTTATCCTACGCAACCCGCATTGGCGCAGAAGTCCAGGCCGGGCGTCGCCAGTCGATGCCCTCCCATAGCATCGACAACTGCGCCGCCGTCAGCCGGGCCGTACCGTCAGTTGCGGATGGCCAGGGGAAGCGCCCCTTCTCAAGGACTTTGTAGTAGAGGCAAAACCCTTGGCCATCCCAAAACAACAGCTTGATACGATCACCACGACGCCCCCGGAACGCGAACACCGAACCGGACGCGGGCTTCTGGCGAAGAGACAACTGCACCAGCGCCATGAGGCCATCGATCCCCTTGCGCATGTCCGTCACGCCACAAGCGAGATAAACGCGCACATTTGCGCCTGGCGCTATCATGCTTCCTCCACCGAGCGGATCAGGGCCTTCAGCACGTCTTGCGCAATATTGGCTTCGACCTTCAAGACACGACCGCCTTTGCAGCCAATCTCGATCCGCATGGGGCGTGTCAATCTCTTCGCGGTAGCGGGTTTGTCCCCCGAGGCCGGTCGCTCCGCCTCGCTGCTCGATTCCGAGGCGATCAATGCAACCGGCAAGAACGAAACGACCGGCTGAGCCTGCTCCGCCGCGAACTTCTTGCGCCAAGTATAAATCTGCTGAGGTTTGAGATCGTGCCGACGAGCGACGTCGGCAATCTTGGCACCCGCAACGGCGACCTCATCCAATATCGACAGTTTCTCGTCGTCGGACCAGTCACGCCGACGCTCGACGCCGGTTAAAATCTCAATGCGGCCCATAGTTCATCCCTGATGACGTCTTTAATGACGGAATTAGTGATGTAACTTCAGGCGTTCGTTGAAAATCTCAAAGGCAGGCTCACCGGACGCTTAC
>Ga0307515_10008153_pt1 | contig 20518 bp, 9 predicted proteins | sample 17_EM_MG_FD_194513 | JGI IMG/M metagenome (GOLD analysis project Ga0307515, IMG submission 194513) | Populus trichocarpa ectomycorrhiza microbial communities from riparian zone in the Pacific Northwest, United States - 17_EM | ecosystem: Host-associated > Plants > Roots > Unclassified | place...
TATTACTTAAAGCGTTCTAGCGTTAAAGATATATAGAATAGTTAGCGGAGTTAATATAGCAATTGCAATTAGAACTACCCTAAAGATAATTATAGATTAACTTAAACTTCCTATTATCCCTATAATTATATACACCGACTTATATTTCCTTTATAAGTGTTTAATTAAGCTTAGTGCTATAAAAAAAAGCGCCTTATAATTAATATTATAGCACTTTAGTAATCCTATAAGCGTTAAGAACTCTTTAAGATTTAATAGATTAATAGCTAAGATAACCTAGTAAATATAATAATAAAGGCGAACCTAAATAAGGCACTAGAGATGTTTATTAATATAAATACTCTATATATATAAGTTAAAGGTTAAGTTAAAAGGGAGTAGGAGTATAATATTTTATAAACCCTAACTTAAACTAGCTAATTAGGATTTTCCATCCCTAGGATAGAAAATTGCTATTAGCTCGCTTACTACTAGCGCCTTAGCGGCCTCCTAATAAGATGTCTACCTATAACTCTACGTGCTAAGAGGCAATTTTTAGGATAGCGAGACTTATATTATAATGGCAATAGTAAATAAGGAGGATTAATATTTATTATGCTAGTCGAGCGGTATATATATATAGATAGTAACCGCAAAAGAAGAGTTGCTAGTGTTGGGAATATAGGCAAGTTGCCGTCACGTGTTGCCGCGGCACTAGCGTGGCGAGGAGCCCTAAGCTCCTCGCCCTTTCTTAAGTAAGAGGAGGATAGAATAATAAATTATTATACTACCTACAACTTGTAGATACGTGATATCACCTTATATTACTAATAAAAATAAAGGGTTATATATTTAATATAGCTTCTATATATTACTATTAATAATCTATATAAATAGCTAGTATTTTAGTTATATTATAATAAAGTAGTAGAAGGGTATTTAGGCTTTAGGGTTTAAGAAAAATCTTTATAGGTTTTATTATAGAGTCTTATCTACTACCTAGAGCTAAGGTATAACTTACTCTATAATAATAAGTAACTAAGACTTCTTAAATTAGGAATATTCTATTTATAGTAACTACTACCTCTCTAATATCTAGTTATTATATTTATATCTAGTTCAAATATAAGTAGTAATACTTATTAATTTTAATAAGAGCGTGTACTAAAATATTTCCTAATATATAAATACTTATATATGCGAGAATAAATAAAGTATTTCCCTTAATATCTGTATCACGCGCTATAAACCAATTCTTTTATATAAATTTTTACTATTTTATTACCTATATAATTTTTATTTTATTTTATACGTTAGCTAAGTAGTAGAGTTTCTTTCTCTACTTCTTTTTTATTAAATTTATAATCTATATATTACTTAACTTCTTTAGTACCGCGTAGGGTTTATAAATTAACTACTTTCTCCCCTTTTTTAATAAATAATAATACTAAATTAGACGATTAAGATAATTCTACATTATAAGAGCCTCTAGCTAGTTAAAACTATATATATGTATTTCCTATTAATGGGATAATCTAGTAGTTTAATTAACTATATTAACTCTAGTAGAGCTTAAACTATACCCTAGTTAATAAGCTTAAATATTAATTTTACTAGCTATAAGCTAACTATAGAAGTAGTAAAGCCAGCTTAGTAAGATATATTAAAAAGAGCTTTATATTTAATTAAATCTAATATAGAAATAGAGCCTCCGGAGCCTTTATTACCAACTATTTTACTTATCTTTTTAAGCCTTTATAGGTATATAGGACGAATTTAGCTATATTTAAATACTATATTAGGTAAATTAGGGCTAAATTTTAATTAGGTAATATTAATATTTATATATAGGGGGTTGCTACTAAAAAACCGCAATAAAATACCATAAAGTTTATACTAATTTCCTAATCGGGACAGCTAGCTGACAGCTTGACAGTCAGCGTACGTTATCCAACAGTCAGCGGACAGCGAGCGATCCAATTGACGCAGTCAGTCAGCTATTTTTCTCGAGCTCGCAGCTAAGCTGACTGTTGGACACACTGAAAGAGTCAATAATAATAATAATAATAATATATATTCAATCACCCGATATATATACGCGTTAAATTGAAGGGGTTGGACGATATTTGATAAAGTGGATGATTTGATGATTCGAGGGGAACAAGTGCAACCCCCCTGGACAGAAAACGGCCTGACTTGTCTCCAAAACTCACAGAATTACGCATTCCTAAACACACAGGTACCGCATCCCCTAGCTGAGGGCAAAATCGCGGCATACACTAATTATGTACAGATAATTGAAATTTACGGTAGTAATATATGACTGAGAAACATGACTGTACGAGGACTCTCGTAGGCTTAAGAGAGGCAAAGAGAGGCAAGTACATACAAGAATCGGAGAACATTATAATCCTATATAGAAATGCTCAAGTATCAAAATCCATAATTTACACCAATGCCGTGACACTCCTCCAACCCCTCCGCATAGCCCTCTTCGTAGCAGCAGAAAGATCACCAGAAACACCACTCACAAATCCAGAGTTTGCCCATGCCTGGCTCGCGTCCCACATCATGACGCCACCAAACCTCGAGAATTGAGTGCAGTAGCTGATAACACTGTTTAAGGTGTTGGCTGATACGTATCCGGCACCAGCACCGGTATTAGCGGGAACCCCTAAGAGGACTTTGACATTGGTGTTTTTGGAAACAGTCTTGGCCCAGTTATCCCAGGTGTTAAAATTAAAATTATTCTGAGTAGAGGAGCCCGCAACGTAGGATGAGACACCACAATAATTATTATAGAACTGGACGAATATGGCATCGAAGGATACAGCCCCGTTCAGCATGTCGTTGTCTGCGTAGTCTGGGTAAGGGCACTGCGGCGCAGCAGTGAGCAGGTACATTTTCCCCGAGGAAGCCGTAGCAGCATCCATAAGTGATCTTAACTGGTTTGCAAAGGGAACCATGTTAGATACCCCGGCTTCAAAGTCAAAGTCGAAACCGTCGACAGATGAGGAACCGAAGGGGCGGAAGGCATTGGAATCGGACTGCTGCGGACCAAATGTGGCCCAGATCAAGTCGGCAGCGGCAATAGCGGCACTGGACGACGTAAATCCTCCTTCACTATAAGTGGCACCACCTACGGAGAGAAGTACCGTTTTGGAATAGGTGTTTTGGCAGGTGGCTATATCCTCTCTGATGGAACAATATCAATCAGTACTTCCAGCGAATGCCGACGTGACGTTACATGGAGCTTACGCGATATTCGGACAGTCTAGGAGCGCCGTACCATTAAACGTGGAGCAATCATTGCCTTGGTTGGCGAAATTGATCTCTGGTTGCCCACCCACGCCATTGATGACAGTCAAAAAGGCGAGAGGGATTACCTGGTTTGGTTATACATACTGTTAACTGTGGTGGAGGTGAGAAATATCTAGAAGAAACCTTACGTCTATGTCTGTGTCTACGCAAAAGAGCATTTATTATACTGTCTGACCATACCAGTAAACAAGAGGAACTCACTAGCACAGTAATAAGACAACCTTTGCTGCGCAAGATCTCCTGACCCTTGCCCATACGAATTTTGACCTGTCAATGACACCAGCCTCAGTCGAGCCTACAGAGATGTAATTTCCATTAACTTAACGTACCCCAGTAAATCGCAATATTGCTTTTAGTGTTTGCGTCAAAGCCAGCGATGACACCATTGATGGATGCCATAAGAAATGACCATGATATTACCTGATGTGCGGAACGCATGACGAACAAGTTGAAAAATCGAAATCCACTTGTGAGAGAATGACTTTTAAAAAGGAACTGAAATATAATCCGCACATCTTAGTTGAATATCAAAACTTCCAGGCCGCTATGGGCTTATATTCGAAATTTTTGAGAGAAATTGAGTGGGTGTGCAGGTAAATCACCTGGTAGTGCAAAGAGTAACGTTCCATTTGCAGCTGCGACTTCAGAGTAGTATCTTTTGCTGGAGAAACCAGGGTATCATACATATTAGCATGGAGCTAAATTGGCCTCCCTTGCAGATACCTACTTGTGATGAATGGTTTCACAGCCCATGAGGTTTTATGCTGTCCTAGCTTGCAACATTTGCGCATTGTATGCGAACCCCGGATCACCGACTTATCAGGGTCGGAAATTTGGAACCTAGGCATGCTATACCGCTGGGGGTCACGTAAGAGACTAACCGGCCATGCTGCTGAAAAAGGGTAACAGGCTCATAACATTTACCCCATACTCTTAGCACCTTAGATTTGGAGGTGCCGGGGACGGAATACCAGCAAAATATGGAGATGATCTTCATATCCCTTCTGCTGTATTTCACTGATGGGAGAGCTCAGTGGCAATAGCTCAGGAGTCAGAAGGTGTCGGAAGCGTCACAGTAGCTGAGCGTGATTACACTATCCTTATCATTTTATTACATACTCAAAAATCCTACCTATGGTTTCAACTTCTTCGACGAATCACATGATGGCAATGCGAGGAGATTAGTCGAAGGAATCAAAAGACTACAGTGTCGTGATAGTGAAGACAAGACCAATAACAAAATCCAGACACCAAGAAACTAATCAGGTCATGGACGAATACCATATGGTCCGATTGCGATAGAGGCTGCCGAGTGTGATCGAAGATTTGTCGGGGACCGATGTGCAAAGTGGCTGGTGGTTAGATTAAGGACACCACACGAGGCACCGCGGCACGCGCCATCATCCTACCTTCCTATCCGAGCGTTTTCCCGGGATTTGCCAACGAGTTTACGACAAGGCATGAAATGATAGCTTCATGGTGAGCAGATCATGTTTCGGACTCTGAATAAAAAAAGCGACAGGATACTCTTGGGCAAGAAGATCACCTGCGTGTCACTTGCTGCGTGATGTCCGCTCTGAAACCTTGAGGAGCTCCATATGTCTAGCGACAGAGTTCGTGACAGTGGGTCAGCTACCATCTTTTGACCAAGTAGAAGAAAAGCTTAACTCTTCGTCCTGTTAGCTAGCGCTAGGGAGTCATCAACGCTTAGACTTTCCAATGAAGGATAATACAGTCACATGATAATTAGTAAAAGTAACGCCAGTCAGTTCCAGCCTTGACTTGACTTTCGCATTTACTCAATGATCGTAGCGACCCTTAAGGTATCCTAGTTCAGAATAGTTAGTCGCATCCATTGCTGTTTCCTCCAATTTGAGAATAGTGCGGTCCATCCTGTTTGCATCACAGCATTGAGTTTGTTAGATCGCCGTGTACACCATGCAGTAAATAATAAGCAAGTCACTTAGATAAGAAGGTAGCAAATTGAACAATTAAACTCTTAGCATTCAATCAAAGCTGGCTAAAAGCCTCCGTCCTATCGATTCGTCCGTGCTATCTAACTAGCAGTAGCAGTAGCAGTGAGAATCAGGCTAGCCAAAACTCCAACGAACTTTCCTTCAAGACATGCATGCCGTATCCGGACTTGCTATTCCCCCAGCAAGTCAATAGCAGTGAAAATGTGTATCGGTACTAATTGGGTACAGGAAAATTTGGAAGGTGAAAAGATGCAGTGTGAGTGGCAAGTGTAACTAACCAAGGCCAATTCGTGATCGCGATCAGCAACTTCATCCGACAAAGAGGAACGAGAAGATGATCGATGCACGAAAAGAAAGAAAACCCTCAGATTTGGATGAGCGGGAGACAATCAAACCTCACAATCCGATTATTCAACTCACTCGACATCCAAGTGTAAAGTGATGCCCGATAACGATCGATCAAACGCCATAAATGCTTCGTGAACAATTGAGCGAATGCTTCTGACAGACCGAAAGAAACGTGAGCAATTGGGAAGGGAAGCGGAAAGGTGTCGGTCAAAGATGATCGCATGTGAGGTGCGGTGCTCAGTGCACGACACCAGGTGCAGCGCGCTTGTTCCATGCGTTGTTCTGCTGTGGATTCGTCCTAGCATTGTTATTGTTCCATCCGGATCCGGTTCCACTTGTAGATGGCCGAGGCGTGGCGTTTTGAGACGGTCCCGCTTGGACTTGGTAGTTGCTCGATGGCTTCCTCGATCGGGGGTTGGGAGAGTTAATGTTTCCCTCTCGAGGGTTGAAGCTGCGCTTCTTGCTATTGCTGTTGTTGTATGGTGTCGTTTTGCGAGCACGCGGCTTGGGCATGGTCTTCGTAATTGTCTCTTTTGCACCTGGAAGACGTATGTTGACTTCACCATCGACGGGAGTCATGGGAAATGGCGTCGCGCTGATGGCTTCAACGAGTCGCTGAAACTTTGAGTTTGGACGGCTAGATGGAGATGGAACCGACAGCTCATTCGCCGCGAGATGTGGTTTTTTTGGCAAGTTAATCGTGGGCAATGATCCAAACTCACGATCTTCGAGGAGAGCCTCCTCAGCTGTAACCTTAGACACAACATCATCACTGTCATCAATGCTAAAGTTTGCAAAAGCTCTCTTCGTTGGAGTGATTGGTAGTGAAACTGTAGCCGAGCTGCGTTGGGTAGTCACATCCAAAGGAGCCTTAGATGCTGACGTAACAGCTAGCGAAAGCGGTGCTGGCGGCGATGCTGCGGAATGGGCATTTTGAGATTGAGGTTGCTGTTGCTGTTGCGGCTGTGCTGTTCTGCCAAAAAGGCCGTTGAATCTTGCCTGCCAGTCTTTTTGAGTAACAAGAGGCTGCGAGCCGATGCGAATAAATGGCTCAGGCCGAACAGGCATAATGACAGGCGCTGGCGGAGATGGCGGAACTGGAGGAAGCTTGACACGAGCTTTCGGCACCGGCAAATTCACTACCGGATGGTTCGCATCTCCATCGAAGACAGGATGCGAATAAGTTTCAGGCGGCGGAGGTGAATCTGACTGTTGTGACGTCGTCGAAGCCTGTGAAGAGGAAGCTTCGGGAGCGCGTGGAAAGAATCGAGACGAGCGACCACCCTGGGGGTGGGGAACATTGAGATTCGCAGTCGCACCAACCGGTTGTTGAGGCGCAAGATTGTCTCCATGGATCGCCGGCTGTGAAGAATGAGAGTCTAGCTGAGTCGCTGCCGGTGCCTCTACTTTTGGAAGAGATTCAGCGGAATCAACATGTGACGCAGCTTCGGACGGATGATTCGACTTGACTTCTGTGGCATTGCCACCTTGAGCGACGTGAACGACACCGTTAGTCTTGAGAACCTTGCGACGGCTAACACCATCCTCAGCAGGCTTGGTCAGTCTGAATGTCTCTTTGATCTGAGGCATGTACGCTGCAGCACCGCTCTTCTCTAACTCCTCTCTCCATTTGGCTGCGCGCATTGCATCATCGCGTTGGATGGCATTGCCAAAGTTGCCCCATTCACCTTTTGAGGTAGAGTTCGCAGCTTTCACAGGCGGAGCTATGGGGCCCGGGTCGGGTGCAGTTGCAGCGTTCAGAGTGTTCTGTGACATTTCACCAAGAGCTGCAGATTGCTGTTGACGCACATCAGCTGATGGCATGAACATTTGCGTGTGGCTGAATGCTGGCGTATGGTTAGGAATAGCTTGAGTCTGAGCAGGCGAAAGTTTCATCGCAGATGGTGGAGCAATTGGACCAGGTTGGCTTGTGTGTGATTGTTGAGGTTGGTGTGAGGCTGGTCGAGTAGGGCCTCTGTTGTAGTTTGCGTCAAATGTACCGTTTCCAAGTGCTCGGTCTTTATATTGAGGTGGGCCCCAGACGTTGCCAGTAGGCTGATTGTTGGAAATAGAGCTGCTCCAGGCAGGATATGATTCTTGTTGTGGGAGAGAAGGCTTCCATGCTTGTGAGGAGTGGTCGAGTGACTTATATGAAGCACGGACCTCCGCCTCCGATTGTTGTAATTTTGATTGGTCCAATTGAGGTGGCTGGTCCACAATATGTGAATGGTTCTCAATAAGCGGGCTCGGTTTCGGCTGTACTCCGGCACTTGCTGACTTGGTTGGGGAAGAGATCGGCTTAGGCACAACTTCCTGAGTAGCTTTTGCGGGCTTCGGTGACAACTTAGTCTCTGAAAAAGGAATCTCCGCAAGATTTCCCAGCTTTCTGGCTGGATGAGGTTGATGGACTTTGATCAGCCCATATTGCGCGACTTCCCCCTCCGATGTTGGTACTGGCGGCTTTGGAAGGGACTGGACTGGAGCTGGAATGGCTTTGTCCTTTTGGGGAGATTTTTCTAGGGGGAGTGATGATGAGGAATCTTTTGCTTTGTCCTTGTGATCACCACCCAGACCCATCGCTTCCAACTTCAGCCTAAGGCGTTCCTTTTTAGCAGCTTCCTCCCTTGCCTCTTCTTCTTGCTGGCGTTGTTTCTCAAGTTTTGCACGCTCCAGTTTCTCACGCATAAGCCGCTTCTGGCGTTCCACAGCATCCTCCATTGGAACTGCCGCTCCTTGAGCTATATCCCCAGCCCCAGACGAACCTACAGAGCCGTAGGGGGAAGCTGGTTGTACGTAACTAGCATTGGGCGATGACCTCTGTGTCCAAGAGTGATGCTGCTCAGCTGGTGAAATTCCACGCTCAGGGAAATGGGTACGATTTTGCTGAAGTCCTGGTCGAGGGGTTTCGGTTGGTGTCGCGATCTCGGAGCTAGTGAGAGACTGCGATCCACGTCGGTGCTGCATGTCAAGTGGCATAGGTGGTATATCTGGCAGCCGCCCGAAAGACATTCTCCGACCACTACCACCACTAACGTTCGACGAATTGCGCCGTCTACCCCATGAAGGACCCTCAGCTGCACTTGAGCGAGAAGTTTGAAAAGCCGCAGACGGTTCTGCAGGCCCGCCTTGTTGTGATGGCCGCTGAAGGACTGACGGTTGCCGGAAGCTGTTATCCCGAAAAGATCCGCGACGCATGTCGTTGACAGGCTCATATCGGCCATTGTGTGAATTGAACAATTCTTTGTTTCCACGATCGTCTCGCCAAGACCTGTTGAAGTCATCTGGAGCAAATTCCTTAGCAGTAGGTGCTGTTGGCGGTGCATCGAAACCATGGGGATCCCTTTGAGAAAACCGAGTTTGTGGAGATGGTTGGGTAGGGGGATTTATTTGCACTGGAGACACTTTGTCCACAGGTGGAAGCGGAGCCCATGGAGATTTGATAGGCGCAGGGGCCGAAGGCTTGGCTACCAAGGTCGGCTTCTCCATCGCGCCCTTCAATACTAAACCGGTCTTTAATGAGCCTGTCAGAGTATGAATACCAGGCTTAAGGATTGTCTTCGTTCCGCTAGTAGAGTTTGGTCTCTGCACGCTCGAGGATGATGCCAGTACCGGTTTACCTGTCTCTGAAGGTGTCTCCTTTTCAACGGTAGGTTTGGGTTCATCAGGAAGTTGTTGGTTTTCTGCTGTGGCGACTGTAGACTTTGTACCATCCATCCATTCCACCGTCTCAGGCGCCCAATCGTCCTCATCGTCATCTATATCCGCCCATTTTGCTTCCTTTCCAGACTCGTCTGCCTGTAACCGCGTCGCCAGGTGAATTCCATATTGTTGTTTGAGTTCTTCATCCGTGAACTGCTTTGGCGGAGGCGGTGGAATGGCTATCACAGGAAGATTAGCACAAGCGCTAGAATAAAGTGGTTTATTTTTGTCAAAGGAATGCTCACGTTGATTCTTATTCCACACCTTGCTTGCATCAGGACCAGAGCCAGCCCCATTAAGTTTTGATAATGAAGAGCGAGGAACGGTTCCTAGTCCACTCCCTGATTTAGCCACAAGTCGGGGTTTGGCTGTTGGCTGCGCAAAAATGTTCGTTTGCCCGGAGGGAGACGCTATACATACAAGAGGCAGTTAGCAAAAGGAATAGTTTAATTTATGGAGTTCATTACCTTTATCTCCTGGCCGCACAGAGGGAGTCGACACTGCGGATTTGGCTAGGAAATTTTTTGTTACCGACACGGCTTTGAAAGACGCCGGTTTCTTGACCGAATTCGATCGTATATGTCGCCCTAGTCTTTCCTTTGCCTGGTCTACACTTCCAGGTCTACTAATATCTGTATCTGAGCCACCACTAATCTCCGCAAGTGCTGCTTGCCCAACCACATCCTCTGCAGCGGAATGCTCTCCAGTGTCGCCGTTGGCAAGCGGCTCCTCAAGAATCTTCGGTCGTGATGCGTTATCTCGCAGTTCTTCAGCATCTGTAATTGCAGACTGTCCACGGTCAGTTTCCTGATAGTAGGTGAGTATCTTTGCAACCACTCACAGTCAAGGCATCGTTCGCCTTGTTAGTAGATGAGGGTGTAACGCCAATTTCAGGTTCGCTCGTGCTCGAATTGTTTAGGGACGAACTTAAAAGAACTTTTGAGGGTTTTAGAATGGCGGTCATAGATTCCGATAGCGCCTCGCCGTCGCCGGCGGAGTTGTTGGTAGTTGTCGCAGTAGCGTCGATGGGAGAAGCGTCACCCATCGACTGTGCTTCCTTTACCACATCTTGGATGATCTGCTCTGCCATAACAATTTGCGTAACTGTGCGGGCAGTCGAACGGTCTTTGTCAGAATCTTCGTATTTATCTAGGTTGATGAACATAGCAAGTCAAGGAGTCGGCCTGAGGAGGCCAAGGGTCTATGTAGTGGAAAGGCAAGCAAAAATGAATATATCTACCTATCGTCAGAGCCTACAAGTCGCCACGAGGGAGTAGTTGGCGCTTCCGCAGAAACGTCGACTGCTGGCCTGGAAAGCTCGCGCGGCGTATGTGGAGATGCGGGAGAAAAGTGGCTCGGGGGTGTTCCTAAGGTGTTGGAAGCGGCTCGAAAAGGTGGTGATGAGGTGAAAGGGCTAATGGACCTCTGTCGGAGGAGGGATGAAGGGAGAAAAGGGCCGACACCTAATGGCCAGTTGTGGTGATGATGATTAGGAGATGCGGACGTGACACCTCGCTGCTTTGAAGTTGATGTTTCGGGCACGCTGGTTGGATCCGCCAAGCCCGGGAACGCCTCAAAGAAGGCTGCGGTCACTCTCCAAATGACCAACAAATCCGGTCACAAGTCTCTTCGCGACGAATTGAAGCCAGCGGCTACACAATTGGATGAAATCTTTTGTGTTATGAGTCACAAATGTCAAAGATCACACACTAAACCTCAAAGAAGCAGATACTATCAAACAGACCGCCGCGACGATGAGCAGCATATTAATGAAAAATGGCCGGTTTCAATAAGTTAGGCTCTCCATTGAATGCTGTTCACAAGCATATGTACACCCACATCCTGCCTCCTAACTTCTAGCCACCAAGTCGCCTTTGCTTAATATCTAGTGAGCGTTGTTCTTGTGGTGACCTATTAGTAATTAGCCAGTGTTCAATCTCTCCAATCTCGCTTTGATGGCGTACGCAAATGGAAGTAGTAATTCTGCGCATAGCCAATAATCATGAGAGCGCCGATGACATGAACGAGTGCTGTGAACCGTAGTTATTAGTCAAAAGTTTTTGCACCCCATTTTAAACACTTTTTTCAGTAAATTGGACTGGTATTGAAGCCTTACGCATTGCCGACGCATTTTTGCCCATGTATCGCGCCTGGTATCTTTGAAGAAGGCCTCTTGGCTTCGGCTCCGGGGCAGGACCTCGGGGAAGCTTCTCATAAAAGCCCACAACTCGTTGCATACGGACGGCATCCTGAGCAGCTCCTATGGCCTTCAAATCCGAGTTAGCTTTTGATATATTCTGTGCTGAGGCATGCATGGTGTAACGGATGGGAGGCTGTAGCTCCGCGGAGGGTTTGCGCTCAACCGGATGGTACGAGAATTCAGGTTCAGAGACTATCAAATAGCACTATTGTCGGCACTCACACTCGGGGAAGCAATCTAGAGGCTCGCTTTAGTACCTTTCTGAACAGGTAAGATGAAATTTGTTCTAAATACCTTGGGCGGAATGAGGGTCGAGAGACCGCGCTTTTGTAAGTAGCTCATTGCGACTACTGCGTCCAATTAGCCACAGAACCTTCATCTCATACGTAAACTAAAACGAGTGGGAAATACCTGGGCTGGGAAGAGAGGGGGCTTCGATTGGTGATTAAATGAGGATGAATAGATGCAAGGTTGGAGTGCAGAGGTTCTTCAGAGGCCGGCAAATGCGGTTAGGCCTCCCGAAATACCACCCGGCGACGCCCATCGTCAGACTTAGGTTACCGCAGCGTCTACACCTCTCAACTTCATCCACAATGTTTCAGAGATCAATTCGCTCCCGGCTACTCCTAACTGCATCACGACCAACAGCGAGGTTGGCAGCTGTCCCCAAACATCGGTATTACGCCAATGAACCCTCACTAAAAGCCAGCCCCAAGGATGCTCCTGTAGCAAAACCAGGCGACTCAGCGATGATTCGACAGAAGGGCGTAGCAGGGGGTCAGCCAAGGCATCAGCCGGATTATAATGTTGCTATCGACTACCGGACATCGTGAGTGGACTGGAAAACATGGCCAACCTTAAGCATGTAATGACAGCGCTAATACATACTATCAAGGAACTTCTCCCCTATCCCAAAACGCGTTATGGACGGCAGTGAACCTGGTGATTCTGTTGCTGCAGCAGTGCTCTCAGGTGCGCCGGTGGACCTCCAGGCACGAACCGTCAGGTGAGCCACCTAAATGGAACCCTAGCATTGCACTCGAATCACAGCCGATACTACTCTCTCTCACTTTGTAACGAAGTCTTGAGGAGTCTGACTCTAATAACCTTATAGAATCTACCGCCCTACTAAAACAGCCACACAATCCGGAGACTGGCACTCGCACCATTGGGTCATGGACTGGGACCCTCTCCCCAAAGGACATCGATGGGAAAACCCGCTCATGGGCTGGCAGTCTTCGGCTGATTTCATGCAAGGCTATAACTTGAACTTCAAATCAAAGGAAGACGCAATCAACTTCGCCAACAAGCAGGGATACGAGTATTTCGTGCAGGAGCCGAATGAAAGAAAGTTTATCCCTAAGGTCTATGCGAATAACTTCGTGCACAGCCCGAAGAAGCTGAAGATTATTAGGACAAAGTAGGCCAAAGGAGGAGGGATAACATGGGGCTTGGAAATCAACAAAGGAAGGGATTGTAAATACCGGCTTAGCTTACTTTTGTAAAATTGAACCACGCCATTGTGAAAGGTCGTTAATGGCTAAAATCCACGAGACCAAAAACATGCTGTCCTGCAGTTTCGTTAACAAACTCATATTTTCACATGATATTTTACGCGGCCTTTTTGGTATTCGCCATATTGAAAACACATGTTGGACGAGTGAGGCATCACCCCCTTATTGGCGCACTAATTCGTATAAACAACCTCACATGGTTTTCTAGAAAGACACAAGATCACGATGAGCATAATTGCCTCTTTCTTATCAAGCGCGAACACCCATTGACCATTACCTGTCTCGATACCGATTTCCCTTCAAGCATACGAAGTCTAGCCTCTAAGATACAGAGAACTTAATACCAATCGAATTTGGCTCTGTACCTAATTATCATGAATATTACGTTTCCTTGTGAATAATGACTACTGATGAGACACTGCTTACAGATTGAGTAGACGCTGGGTTTCTTCTCGGTACTTTCAATCGAACATTTGAAGTCTCGATGGACCGTACATTAGTTGAGATATTTGGCACTTTTGGTCCTACCGTTATCGATAAGAGTTGGCTAATAGAATCAATTGGATCAAGGCTCCGTGATGAAAAATATCAGGTCGAAGAAGCTGTCAATTTCCATGTACAATTGCTATATACACTTAATCTTTGGAGTTAAGTTGCTCCAAATAAGGAAGCCAACACTCATCTTTTCTATAGAACGGTGTGTGGCAGACGGGGCAGCCAAATAGAGTTCTTAGAGCTCTATGTCGCCTCCTCTAACTCTTACTACTACGAGCTTTACGAGCCGTATTTGGTGAGCACTCAAAGTCGGTGGGACAAAATCTATATCATTGGAAGGAGGATTAGAAGGCATGATTGATTAATGTATAAAGGTCTGGACCGGCTCGTGTACGCGGATGGTGTGTTAGCAACTCAGTCAATCGAGGCACGAGCACGGCAGGAAGGACGCATACAAGCCTGTACGATTGAATTGTCTACAGGGTCCGGGAGGTTCGGTGTCCCCCCCTGGGGCGCGCAGCAGTGGTGGCATCCAATTTCGCTTGAGCTTCGCCTAAATTAGTATGTAGAGCTCTCAGGAAGGGGTGTAGTACGTGGTTAGGGCTTGAACCACGGCCCACCTCGAATTCGGAGCTCTGAGCTCGATTTTGAAGCTATTCTGAACTCCTCTCCCCTACCAAATTGTAATATCACCTCTGGATCTTGGTGTTTTACCCCGTTGCCTTCCTTAATATGGCTCCAAATCTGGGTGACTAGCAGTACGCCTTTATTTAAAATCCTTCTTATAGCCGGCGCTAGTATGAGTGTATGTGCCCGCGTTTGAAGCTTATATTGATAGGAGAAAGAGGCTTTATAATACTACGACTTTTGGTAAGGGAGAGGAGTTTAGAATAGCTTCGAATTGAGCTTAGAGCTCCGAATTCGAGGTAGGCCGTGATTCAAGACCTAACCACGTACTACAGTAAAACCTCCTTAGTACGATATGGGGCATATAACGATATCTTCTGTATTACGACCTGCACCCCTTAATCAAGCCTTTTTTGGTGTAATGTTACGATAATCTGACTTTTGACAATATCGTTAGGCACCTACCACCAATATCGGTATAACCAGTAGAGAATTTGTATGGGAAGGGGCCCTATTTAGCCCGCGAGGTAGACATCCTAAGCCTTTTTAGGCATTGAGCTCTTCTTTTTCCTGCTTATTTACCCAACACGTAACTCCTGATATAACAATACCATTAGTATTACGATACGCTCGGCCGAACAAACGGTATCGTACTAAAGATATTTTACTATACACCCCTTCCTGCTATAGTGATGTAAGCGGATATTGCGGATATCTAATTTATTAATTTATGTAACGCGTTATTATTACCACACGTAGTTATTTTTTTTTTAAGACTTAGGGCTTCGAAATAGTATAAATGTTATTATACGGCTATTACTTAGTCCTAATATTAATTTCGCTAAAGTTAAAAAACGCATTATTAAAATTATAAGCATATATTATATTTTATTAAATAGTCTACTAATATAGATAAAACTATATAGATCTATAAATATCTACTACTTAAAGTTATTGCAACACCTAGTAAATACTATAGTTAGGTCCTTCCTTAAAAATATCCTTTCTTAGCCTAAAGTGCCTCTACTACTACTTGACGCTATATCTATAAAAAAACCTACTATAGCTTAGAAGAAAAGCACTAGTTATTAAGATTAGAAGACTATAGTTAAACGGGAATACTAGTAGGTCTTATAGAGCTTATAGAAGCTAGATAATTGTATATAGGAGAATTTTATATCCCTAGTAGAGAGGCAGTTATAGGATATGTAAAATAAGCTTCTAGCCTTATAGGAGGCAAGTAAAAATAAACAGTTAAGCTTAATAGATAGAGCTATTAAGCTTCTATATCTATATAGCAGACAACCCAGTTAAATTAAGGTATTAAGACGGGTAATATATAGGTAGAGGGACTTATTCCTAGTAGTAAAGACATTATAAAATAAGAGTATAATAATATAGGCAATTCCATTACCAATTCAAGCTTCTATTATTATTATTATTATTATTATATTATCTTTAAACATAATTAGAGAGGAGCAGCTATTAAAGATATAGCCAATTTTAGAAGTAAATCCCGTATTTATATATATAGAGGTAATAAAAGCGTATACGGATATCCTAAAATATATTAAGGCGGGTTAGTTTACGCATATTTTAGTATTACTAGAGTTACTATTAAGTAAACGGTTCTACTATATCCTTATTTAGCCCTCTTTTCGCTTATATATTTTCTTAGTTATAATTAATAAATATTATCTAGTTGCTAACTAGGGTAAGAGCTTCCGGCCCTATTATATATAGCTCTTTAAGGTCTAGTTACTACTTAGTCTAATAGTACTATAGTTTATATATACTGTAATACTTAATAAGGAGACGTATATACTAGCGTCTATATATTGCTTGGCAGCATCTACCTCAGCAACACACAATACTAAGACCTCCTGCAATATTCGCGAATATCGAACGCAGTCACTACGTGGCTAATTCACTTTCCCCACCCGCCAACCCTTGCACTCAGTATGCATTATATATAGATAGCGCTTTAAGGCAATTCTTTAGTAGGTGCTAGGTGTTGGCCATAGAGGTAGCCTTACTACAGAGGTGAGACGGGTGCTGTTCGACATCAGTATCAGCCGGTATCAGTCTAGGTTTCGACTTATATCATCACTCTCTAGGGACCCCTATAGGAGGTCAATTCTCTTATATATATTAGGGCTCTTAGAGCCACCTTAAATAAGACAGATCACTCATATAATTCTGTGTCTCTACCTACCAGCCAGCTTAAGTCATTTATCGTGATACCTGCCTAGCTAAAAGTTATAAGCCCGGTAACCTTCTAAGCACTAGGGAGATCTCAGTAGCCAGACGACTACCACTAAGCCTCTTTAAGCATAGTTCGTCATAAAATATCGCGTGCTTTATGCGTAAGCGCGTCTCTTTATACAACCTTAAAATAAAAGCTAATATGGCAACCAAGGACTCTATAAACCCTCTTTTGCTAACCTAGAAAGACTGGCCTATATGGTTTTAATTTATCCGCTAAAAAGTAAGTTTTGCGAAGATCTAGGACTATATTAACCCAGATAAGACAAAGAACGAAATTAAAGAAAACACTGAGCTAGCTATACCTTCAATAGCAGCAGCTCCTATAGCACCTATAACAGCTCCTACAGCTTCTATAGCACCAGCAGCAGCTTCTATAACACCAGCAGCAGCTCCTATAACTTTAGTAGCAACTCCAGCGTCTACTGGAATAGCTATACCTAGGTTATTAAGTTAACAAGGATAACAAACTCCGCAACCTCTAGAGATATAAAGAATACTCTTTAAGCTCTATAAGCTCTAATAACAGGACTATATAAAACGGGAAGAGAAGCTTTATACCTTTATAGCACTGTTATATACCAAAAAAAACACCAACTTCTTAGGATATCTTAAAAACCTTACTATACTATATTTGATTTTAAGGTAACTAAAAAAGGTAGCAAAGCCGTTATAAGCTACGTTGCAGTAAATGGTATTAAATAATCTTAAGAAACGGAAATAAGGGCCTAAATGCCAGACTCTAAAATTATGGCTTTAGCTTTATATTACTATTATATAAAACGGCGAAGAGCTAGAGGAAGGGTTAATAGAGGTAATAGAAGGTAGCGTTATACGAGCCTTTGTCTAGGACTATAAGGAGATCTATCCAGCTCTATATTATGCCTTTATTTAGAAGATAGCAAAGAGGTTAGAGAAGCTTAAAATATTAACAATAATTAAGGAATTTAACCTCCTCTACAAGCATCTAAATACGGGACGTAACGCCTATGCTATACTCTTAGGGCAGCCAGCTGCAGATCCTATGACGTCTACTACCCTAATACCTTCTTAATCACCTAAGGCAAAGTACTTTACTTATGGTTTACCCTATAAGTTAAAGAATTACAAGTAACTATTTTAGTCTCTTTAAGGTCTAAACTTTATACTAAATAACGAATATCTATGGAGGTATTAGGAATGGCTTAAGGTCCTAATAAATAAGTAGTATTATAACAGGAGGCTTAAGCAAATTAAGAGGGAAGGCCCTAGGTTAAGGACGTCTCTATTAGCTTTGTCTACTGCTAAAAAGATTAAAGATCTAGACCAACCTTAAGCTATAGCGGCGGCTGTAAAAACATCCTTTTTATCATTAATATCATTAACATCATCACAGGATCATCTGGATTTGTCTTTAATTAACGCCTAGGGGTACAACACTATAGCAGACACCTACTTCTGTAACGATATTAGATACTTCCGTGACTTTAAGCTAAGCATATCTATAGCAACAGCTAGAGATTCTAGGGTAGAAATCTATAGATATAGTGATATTAACTTAGCAATTAAGGTGGGCCAATAACGCCTAACTTAGTATCTAATATTAAGGAACGTAGTATATACTCTATATTTTTATACCAATTTAATATCCGCAGCAAAGCTCCGCAAGGTTAGAGTAATTATTAACTAATTTATAAACTATCTACGCTATAAAGATAACGGAAGCCTATTTGCCAATATTATAGAATACGGAGGTCTCTACCTTATTAATACTATTGCCTGCTTACCACCTACTCCTACTACCTGCGCTACGTCCACCAGATTCTTTAAGACCTCAGCATACAATAGAGTATGGCATTAACGCTTATTACACTATAATATGGAGTTAGTGGATTATCTGCTAACTACGGTAAATAGGGTTAAAGTGGTTAAGATAAATAGAGGAAGAACTCCGTATAGTATACCACTTTATAAACCATATATTCTTAGAAAGATAATATAGTAAACATCTCGCAGAATATCCGTAAAGGGAACCTACCCTTTTAAACGTATTTACTTTAATATTATTATAGAGGAAGACGGGTTTAATAGAGATACGTATATAGCTTACTTTTAGTATAACTATATAAAGTACTATTGTGCTTTTCCTATTAAGAACTATAAGCAAGAGACACTACTCCTACTCTTTAAATCAATAATAGCATTTACAAAGAAATTTAATGCTTAAGGTATCCGTATTTAGTATATAGACAAGGAGTAAGATATAGGCGCTAGGGTAAAGAACCTCATTTAGCTTAATAGAGGTGTTATTAAGCAATTAACGCTATATACGCCAGCTTAAAATGGACCTATAAAGAGGTTAAGAAGAGCCATTTCTAAATAAATAAGGACTGCTATTATTAAAGTAAAGTTACCTATAGATCTATGGCCCGAGTTTATACTTTTAGTAGTATTCCTACTTAATCGAACTCCCATTAAGTCCATTAACTAAAAGACCCTATTTAAGATACTTTATAAACGGAAGCTATAGCTAGCAGGACTTTATATAGCCAGATCTTTAACCTATATACTTATTAAATATAGTATTCCTAGGAAGGCAAAGTTTAAGCTATAAGCCTAAATAGGTTATCTTATTGGTATAAAAGCGTTAAATATCTATAGGATATAGATACTAACCACTAACCGCATTATCCGATCTTATAACATACGAATTAATAAGTTAAAGAGATATTAATCTCTCAAAACACTAGAATACCTCATTATCTTATAGGCTTAAAAGGACCGTTTTTAGCAAGTCTAAGACCTACTAGATAATCTTTAAGATGGTAGTAAGGACTAGATAAAGAACTTTAATAAAGAACTAGATATAAAACTGCCGCATTTAGTAAATATTAACGTTACTCCTATATTAAAAAGTATTTAGATCTTAATAAAAGAACTCCGTTAGCTACTTACCCTAAAGCTAACTCCAGAACCGTCTATACTATTAGCGTCTTTAGCGCCTTAGTAATTACTATCTACTATTTAGTTATCTTCTAAAGTCACCAAACCACTATTTATAGATCCTACACCTCATTCCGAACCTCAAACAACAGTAGGCTTATTATTAGGGGGTAAGAAACGTTCTAGCCGTAAAAAGCGGTTTATAGTAAAGAAGAAAGATATGCCAAATTAGGATCTATAATAATAAGCCTTTGCGGTTCAAATTAATAACAGTAATAATATTATCAATCTAGATACGACACCATTGGCTTACACTTTCTATACTGCTGCTATAAAGACATACGGATATTAAGATAACTTTTAGCTACCACTAAAGTTATAGAAAAAGATAATTAATTATAGGTACACTACAGAGTTCAAAGCAGCTGCTTATACTAAGATAAAAGCCTTAACTAGAAAGCAGACCTAGGACGAGGTACGGTTAATTAAAAAGGCTTAACAACTTCCTACTATATAGGTCTTTACCTTTAAGGAAGATTCAGACAGCTATATTATAAGATTTAAAGCTCATCTAGTCATCTGCGGAGACCTTCAAGCAGTCTTATAGGAGGAGGTTAAAGCTATAACGGCAGCCTATTGAACCTTCCGTCTTCTTTACGCTCTCATCGCTGGCTTCGACCTCAACGTTATACAAATTAACGCCGTCAATGCATTCGTCAACGCCTTGGTTAATAATAAGGTCTATTTTATTCCCCCCAAGGGTATAGACCTACTACCCGGATTCTCTCTCTAACTAAGAAAGGCCATATACGGACTACGGAAATCTCCTAAATTGTAGTTCCTAGAGATGTCTGCTGCTTTGCAAAGTATAGGTTTAAAAGCGGTACCAGATAAGCCATATCTCTACGTTTACCCTACCAAGCCTATCTTTGTATTCTTCTATATTAACGACATCCTAATTATAGGACACCTGAGCTGTTAACAGCAGATAGAGGATATCCTAAAGCAGCTATAAGATTAATTCGAGATCCGCCAAATACCTTAGTTCACGTCATTTCTAAATACTCGTGTCGTACAAGATTAACAAAAGGGAAAGCTCTAGCTCTGTCTAAATCAATATCTTAAGAAGCTAGTCTTAATATACCATCTAGAATATCTAAAGCTATCAGCTA
>Ga0307515_10008154_pt1 | contig 20516 bp, 16 predicted proteins | sample 17_EM_MG_FD_194513 | JGI IMG/M metagenome (GOLD analysis project Ga0307515, IMG submission 194513) | Populus trichocarpa ectomycorrhiza microbial communities from riparian zone in the Pacific Northwest, United States - 17_EM | ecosystem: Host-associated > Plants > Roots > Unclassified | place...
TTTATTTATTTTTCCTGTGAATGATGTAGCAGATCCACCATTAGCAGTTATTTTCAGTAAGTCAACAGTTGCAAGGTCAAAATTAAAGATTAATTTTATGTATGGTATTGTGTTTTTATGAGTATTTCTCACTTAAAAATATTTTATTTTTATTTTTTATATCAACATTTTAAAATTATTAAAAAGTAATAATTTAATATCTTTTCAATATCGATATTATACTTTTAAAACACACTTAATTACAATTTAAAACGCACTCCTAATTAAAAATGCACTAAATCAAGCAATTAATAGCGAGGTCAGGTGCAAAGTTTGACAAGGAAGTCGTGAACAAACATGATATATTAGAAAATTAGGTCACCGATATATAACTTCTGCTTTAATTTGATTCAACAATGAGCACAAATCAATCTCCTTTCTCCATTTCTTTTTATCTTTTTCTTTCCACGTTTCCCTTCCTTATTTCCTAGCATTACACGTATAAGAAAGACCCATCAATGTCAGTCCGTTTTCAAAGGTTTCGCTGGTCAAAATGACTACCAGAAAACCATCATGACACATATCTACCAAAGCTAATATCGTTACTTTATTGAAGTTTTTCTTAATAAGTATGTTTTTCAATGTCTGATGCCTGCCCCATCTTGAGGGCATAAAATTGGCATAATCATGTCCAAAGAGGTTCCCATGATGCGCCCAGATTGTTCTCGTCAAGAAAGCAGCTCGTGTCAATGTATTGATGTTGTTGCAAGATGGGTTCTTGTTGAGATTGTTTCATTTCCATGCAAAGTAAAGCAACTAGATTGGCTTGTTGGCATTGCATGTTCACCACCTCAGCTTGTGCCTTAGCAAGTTGTGCTTGGAGGTCACTAACTTGTTTTTGAAGCTGAGAGATCGCACCAGCACAGCCGTAAACTGGGTCTCTAATCCTAGCACTAGCCTCATAAACCATGCTGCTTACTGCATCTGCTCTCTGAGACTCTGGCAGCTCCTGCGATTTTTTACATTGGTAACAGTAATGGTCAGTTTTGGAATTGAATCTTGAAAGTGGTAAATGCAATATTTTGAACAGTAATTGATGTGATTCCTAACATGACAACACAATGACCTTTAGAGGGAATTCCATACATGCCCTTTGAATGGGTTCCAACTTCCATGCCCATGGAATTGGTGATGCATATTGCACCCATGTGCAAGTTATGGTGTGGAAGGACTTCTCTATAACACTAAACAAATTGTGTTGGAGGAGGTAGCGCATCCATTGACCTCTAGTATGGACACTTTTTTTGGGTTCTGACTTCTTTGTGCAGTGTGCGACTGCCTTTCTAAACTTGTAAGTAATCTGGCCATGCCCCTCCCTTTTTTTTTTTTTTTTTCTTATGGTTGTTCTGTCAAGAAATAGTGATGCCCCAATTCAACGTCATGATCATTTTTTTCCATAAAGCAGGTGAATCGCGCACTGCAGCGAGCTACTTCGCTTTATTTGGAGAAAAGCTAAAAATGGTCGGGGATGAAAAGTTTAAACCATATAAAATTCTAAAGCTACCTGTCCCTAGAATATCCATTCTTTAATTTCCATTAAAAAAAGCCCTTACAATTTCAGGAAAAATCAATTTTTGGTAAAACTGTTTCAAGCCAAACTGTAAGTATTGCTTTGTGTTTATACAATTCTGTCTTAAGTGGAGCAAAAGGAGGTTGAAAAGACATAAAAACAATCTTCTCTTAATATTCAAATCTCTCAGACTCAAACATCATGGAGGAAGGATACTTGTGCCATGAAAAAAAACTGATGGAACTAAAGAATGTCTTATGGTTACCTGCAAAAACTTGATGATGTTGCTAGCTCCAAAGACCCTATGAGCAATGGTGAACTTATATGGCTCAGAAGGAGGGAAATAAGGAGCTAAAACACACTTGTCAACGCATCGCCGGCGAAGGATTTTGCAGGCAGCACAAGGGGTAATAACAACTGGAGGAGGAGGGAGAGTGGCAGCTGAAGGTGAAGTAAGACCTGGTGAATTAGACTTCGAAGGAGAATGAAAAGTACTTGGACAAGAATGATGACAAGAAGGTGGTGAAGAAGAAGAAGACGGAGAGCAGGAGAATTGTGAGGGAGCTTTGACTGGTGATATTGCTGCAGGTTTCTGAAGCATATCCATACTTAATCAGAGAGAAATGGAGAAGGGAAAGGGAGGCAGAGAGGAGCTAATTGCTGCTGCTATGTTAGTTTAGTTTAACATAAAGCAAGATGAAGGAATATATATAGAGAAAAATGGCATTTATTTTAACGGTGTCAAGTGTCAAGCTTATGTAATTAAATCCATACATGATGTCACTCCCAGTTTGAAATCACTTCGTTAATGGTTGCGGCTTTTCTTTTTTGCCTTTCTTATTTTTAATTGTCAAATTTTTTCCATCACTGTGTATTTGTTGACTTGTCGAACTCCAATTCCACACCGTGGATTTTTGTCATTTATTGGAAATAAACAATTATTAATTGGGTGGGAGACAACAGCAGGCCTGTATCAGAAACTGTAACGAAATGGGACCTGACAGACATCAGAAATGTAACATGTCATTTGTTTTTGTTACAGCAAGAGAAGAATGGAGTCAAGGGTTAAGCGTGTGACCTGTTTGGTCCTGTAAGAACGTGAGCTAAAAATAAAAGGGAGGTAGGCTATTTCAAATACTCGACCTGGCAAGAATATATATTATGTCTATAGTATTTAAAAGAATCTTACCATACCCATGTCATGTAATAGAAACTTAAAGTAATTCTATGAAAACATTATCCGAAACAACAATATTTAGACATCTTTTGGTATTATAGTTAAATCGTATTTTTATTAATATAAAAAATATAAAATTATTAGTCTTTGCAATGAACTAAGCACTTGGCTGTATATATGAATGAAAAACGTTGGATATGGAAAAATTAGTATCCATGTCGTGAGTAGGAAGCCAATTCCTACAAGGCAAGACAGCTTAGGAAGAGTCGTACTCGTACATTTACAGTACTGGCAAATTCCGAAAATCTCCTTTTACCGGGGGCTAAGAACTATCAAATTTCTGGAAGCATACACAATTTTGTTTTCAAGGAAACAAACAAAGTAGTTAAGCCTAACGTTGATTTCTTTTTTTAGGTCATTAAATATTTTTATCAATATTACATTTTCTACGGAGGAACTGATTATAATATTGAATTGTTATTAGTTGTTTTTGTCAATTTGAAAAATAATAAAAAGGGTATTTGCATTTTTCCAAGTCTACACACAATAGAAGAAGTATTCAATTTTTAATTTTGGATATTACGATAACGGTTGTTTTTTAAAGTATTTTTTACTTTAAAATATATCAAAATAATATTTTTTTTATTTTTTAAAAATTATTTTTGATATCAACACATCAAAACAATATAAAAACACTAATCAAAACATGCCGGCCATTCTAAGTTCCGGGGTTGGGTCGGATAGGACCAGACCAAATCGGCTGGATCTGTGGAAATTGAACGCATCAGATCTAATCAGATCTGACCGTAGCTTCGAGCGGCCAAAAAAAAATTAAAATTTTTTAAAATATAAAAATAAACAATATATTTAAGTTATATATAGCATGATACGTTGAAAAGGGTATTCAACATAAAACTATGCAGTTTTTGGGCTCTTTGAGTTATATAGCATGTTACGTTTTTCCTTCTTCCTTCTTAAGGGGACTGTAGATGACATCAGAGAGCAGGAAGGAAAAAAAGAAAATCCACTAGGAATTCATTAGAAATGTGGGGGCAAAGAATTAGTTTTATGAGACCAAAAGGTCCACTAAAACACGATCACGTCGAAAACTAATTGATTAGGATAGTACGAACGAGACTACCTCGATCTCTCCGTAGATTAATTTTTTCACCGAGAGAGAGAGAGAGAGAGAGAGAGAGAGAGAGAGAAGGAATGTGTTCTTATGATATGCTGTGCGTTCCTTACAAATATTTCAATTACTCAAAAAGAGATAAAATTATTAAAATGAATGTTCAACAACAAGCATCTCTTTAGAGCTTTCTTAACCTATCCGTACGCGTTGGATCTTTGGATTCTGGTCAATCAATATAAAACTGTGTTTAATATTATATTTATGTTTTTTATAACCACTTGATCAGAGTTCGAATCCCAGCTACCACCCAGTTCATTTCCAAACCCAAATTGTTCTTATTTAAAAGGGTCCATGGGTAAACTATAAAGGATGATGGTCTCTCTCTCTCTCTCTCTCTCTCTCTCTATATATATATATATATATGTATATATTAGTATTTTCCTTAAAAAGTTTCGAATTCAAAGCTACATTGCAAAAAAAAAAAAAAAAAAAAACTAAAATCTTCCTGTTTTTACAGTATTACTCGATTCAGGATGCAGATTACTATGCTTTGAAAATATTTTTTTGAAACAGATTTGAAGTATCAATAACTTCACACTCAACCTTCACTACACTGAACTTGAATGATCTTTCGACCCAGTGTAGGTTGGTAACTTTCCATCACTGCTAAATCGTTCAAACCTAAGTAGGTATCTGTCATTAATTACTAACTCCATACCAGTACGAGTCCTGTCATAATAATTGGTTTCAAGACTTGTGCTGATACAGTACTGCAAGCATTAGTCTTACAATTTAGTTATAATTCCAGGAATAAAATAACTACCTTCGGTTATGTTACCATAAATATCACTTTCATACCTTTGTTCCAATGATCAGAACCACACAGTTGCCCGATTTCCTAAATTTATAGCAATGATTTTGTTACCGAATTGGTAAATTAAAAAACATATAGTTAGGTTTGGCCATCCCCTTGGTACCAACTTGTCGAATCACTTGCCAAGAGACCTTGTTATAGAATCTCAAAGTTGATGAAATAACAGTGTTTTTGGCCTCCCTCCACTTGTCTAAATAATGTATGTAAATTCCACATCGAATCACCTACCAACCTTGTTATAGAATCTCAAAGCTGATGAAATAACAGTATTCTTAATTGGTCTCCCTCCACTTTTCTATAAGTAACCTATGTGTATTCCACAATACAGCATAAATGATCACGTGTATAGAGATGTATTCGCATAGAGATGTATTCGCATGTAGGCACTAGCATATTGGTTTTTTTAATACAGCTGTACATGCACCCCATAGTCTTTGTGGTCTCAGGTTTTCATGTCTGAGCCTAACATATTTGAGTTATTTATCTAAATATATTTAAAAAAAATACTAATTTTCTTGGGCGTTTCAAGAAAAGATACATTTTTTTTTTGGATGTGTTAAGAGCTTGATAGACTATCAAATCTAATCGCGGATGGATCTAACAAGTATCATACTCAAAATTAATAGAAAAATAAATTTAAAACCTATATTTTAATATAAGAAAGCTCAGGCACTATTTTTTTGTTGACCGAGAATTGACTATTGAGGATAGTTTTTAACATGTGCCTTGTGATATTTGGCCTCCTATGCTGCTAATTTTCTTTCATCCACGTTGTTGTTTATGGCAAAACCCTTTTTTCAGGGTAAGTGCCTAACACTGCCAGAGTGACAAGATCTCCGCGAAACTTCAAAGGGAATGCCACCTGGCTGATCTTGCCATCCAAATTAATTCATCGGAGCCGACTTCTTACCGAGGAATTATGATTTTTTTATCGATGTTGATTGCTGTGACGCAACCGTGCCAGCACCATATTTTATGCAAACTTATCACCACTTTTACACTAGAGTGCATGGAGTGGCGATTAATTGATAACGACCTAAGATTTTAAGAGAGTACAAAGGATGGAGCCCCAAGCTCCCATGGTCCATGGTGGGTCACTAGTTCGGTGAAGAACCGATGGCTCGTGGGGGGCGCAAAGAAAATGGGAGAGAAATGAGGATCCTTATCATCTTCATTTTGTTATAAAAAGTCCCCTAGAATGTGACCTTTTAAAAGAGACTTTTGTTTTCTGATTGTATTTTTTCTACACTCTAATGCCATTCTTTCTTCGAGTTAGAAATCCTTGGGTCTTTAATATAGTTTGTAGTGGGAAGTAGTTGGATATTGATTTCAATGTGCTGCCTTTGTTAGGTTAATTTCTCCTCCAAGTCTTTTAGTAATTGATATTTTAATCTAGCTAGACTAATTATAGAAAAGACACGCACACACACAAAAAAGAAAAGAAAAGAAGATGTCAAGTGTGATGATTAATTATATTTAAGTGTTTAAATAGATATTTGTGATTATTATTCTCTTGTTTTATGATCGAGTGTTTCTTGATTAGTTTTCATGTTTTGAAATCTCATGTAATTAACCACACAAAACTCTAAATGCTGGAATTAATTTTATCTAGCAGCTGGCACAATTGTCACCAGACCAGAAGAACTGTAAAGCACTAATTTAGTCCACTCTCCGAGTTTCCTAGTTCGAAAAAGATACCATTTGAATAGCTTCACGGAGCCACGCTTGAAGTTCTTCAGTAGATAGATTTCTCTTGTCATGTTCGAGACAGACAGAGAGTCTTTTGCGTGTGGACCAGAACAAACTTTAAAGAAATCGAATTATTACCCTCCAATTTAATAGAAAGATGAACAAAGTGAGATTGGTCTTAAACTAATTCATTATTAACCATGATTGACACGAGTCATAATCATGTGACAAGTGGCAACATTTCTTAAATTTCCAATTAATTTTGCGTGACCGAATACCCTTGTCAATTTTTCCTGAAGTCAACAGAAGTACATAGTAAATTTACTCCCAAAATCATGCTAGCATTATTTGACCCCCACTACAACTGAAGGTTCGTAAGCAGATCGGCCGAGCATGCATGGATCATAGAATGAGCATCCGGATTGCTTAGCAGCCAGGGTTTGAATTATGTGAATCCATGTGAGCCCCATTCATAAGCTTTTGTCAAAGGAAAAGAAAAAAGAAAAAAAAAACAGAATTTCGGACACAATTAGTCTAGATTAGGCCGAGGAGCTATGATTTCTTTAGAGAAGAACAAAAGAAGTTTGGTAGTCCGCATGTTACAAATACGTACGAAGACAAGAGATGGAGCACAATAGACTATATTAAGAAATTAAGAATAACATTTAAAACGGATTAAGAAACGAGGCTTAGAATTCACAGTCCATGTATAGAAAAGTCTTTGATAGTCTTTTGACTCCTCTACAACGCTATCTAGATTCTTCTACCGATCGGTTAATTAGGAAAGTTCTAATGCAATCTAACCAATAAAAAACAATCTTATTAATGCTTTTCCAAATTATATCCTTTTTTCTTTCTCTCAAGCTTTAATCTAAGAGAAGGTTGAGAAAATTAAAATACTTTCTAGTGAGATTTAAATCATATATGCTAACCAACATGCAATGCTGACATATATTATAGCTAATAATGCTTATAAAACTCAATTGATGGAAGGTTAATTTATTCTCTGTATTGTATTGGATTGTGTTTTCAGTTGCGTTTAAATATATTTTAAAAATATATATGTCTTGGAAAAATATTAATTTTTTAGTACTTTCCAATGATTTTGATGTCATGATCTAAAAAATAAAATAAAAATATTTTAATGTATTTTCAAGCAAAAAGTATTTGTAAAAAGCATCATGCACCACCCAAACATGAATTTAGAGTCTGTTTGAGAATGTGATAGTAGAAATTACTTTTTAAAGTGTTTTTTCTTGGAAATGCATCAAAATCATATTTTTTTTTAACATTAAATGATAAAAAAACACTATTTTTTTAGTTTAAAAAAAAACATTTTTTTTTTGAAAAAACGTAGGATCGCAATGAAAAACGTTCCCTTACTGTTTGTACATAAACTTACGGCTAATAATGCTGACATATAAGACCAGCACACCTTAATAATGAGGAAAAAACAAAGAGGGAGAAGTAAATCTCTATATTTAGATATCGTTCGATCCTTCTCCAGCAGACGGCTAATCTCAAATCCATAAACTGTAGATGCATCTCAACATCATGCTTGCCAATGAATGGATGATGACTTGACATGAAATTTTAAGCAGATAACCAAAGATTCCATTCATCTCATAACTAAACAGTTCAGTGCAGCTCACGAGTATAAGGAATTAGATCTCGAGCAAGATCTACAGATTGGGTTGCACTAGCTAGCTACGTGGCCAATTCTATACGAAAAACGTGAAGACACTTTGGTTGAAAAGAAGGGTTTTACAAGTCTTTTATTGCAAACTGGTTTCCATTTCTATTTTTTTAACCCAACAGAGGTTGGTTCACGCGTAATTGCATAGGTGGGCTGGATTTTGTAATGGCTTTTTGTGACACGGTTTCTTCCTTTATTTCCTATTTCTTGTTCTGTTTCAGAGATGACCTTTCAGAAAAAGAGATGTAAATGTTAGGGCACATAACTCTAAGAAATCAAATCTGACTCCCGAGTTAAGGTTTTGTTTACTTGTTCAAGAGTTAGCCAAGAGCTTCAATCAGTTAGTCGATTCGGATAACGAGTGTTTTCTAATTAATGAACAGTCAGGGAGCAGTAAACCACATGTAGATTCCTGGTTCAGTGTAAAATGGATCAAGCCGAGGAGAAAAAAGCGAGAGAATGGATTGTAAAATAGTCTTTAATTTGGAAAGAAAATTCATAAGAAATGAAACTAGCAATACCAAACTACTTTAGAAAAGGTCAACAAATGTGTTCTGCGAATTGGATTTCAGTGAGAGTTTTCTGGTAATTATTTTCTAGAAATTGATCAATGAGTCATACAATGATATTATGATGAAGGAAAAAGAAAACAAGTGGCTAATAAAATTTTCTATTTGTTTGGCGAAGAAAAAACTCGGTCTCGCCATGTTGACACAACCTTGATCACACCACGGTTTCTTCACAAGACAACTTCCTACTACAAGTATTTCTTAACAAGCAGTGCTGGTATATCGTTGTTAATTTGTAGGTCTTCGCTAGAAAATGTGAATGCCGATTCATGAAACATGTCAATCACGGTAAGGTTGGAAGCCACTTCTCCTAACCCAACTCACAAGGGTCAAGCCCCAACTTGCAAGAATGTTTCACCCTTTCCGAATCCATGACCTGAAGTGGTTTCATACTGGAGGTTTGTGGGTTCTATGGGCTTGTAGTTAAACAGGACTGGTACATAAATGATAGGACCCTATTGCCCGAATCCTCCTGATGAAAATGTTATGCAATTGCCACCTTAAGCTATAAACGTTCCTTGCAAATCTCAGACATGGGTCAATCTAGTTGACTATGAAACATGGAGATCCACATTAACTGGTAATTAAACGGGAAATCAATGCGATCACAAAGCACTAACTCGTTGCAGCTAAAAAGTTGTAAATCCTCCAAAGGGATACGGAGAGAAAAGGTAGCGCACATCGGAGACTTCAGATATAAACCTAAAAAAGTATATTATCTTTTTAGAGAAGAGAGTTGTTAAGAGGTAACTTTATAGCTAGTAGCAAAAAGACGGGCGTCCTTAATCTTTTGAAAGGTCTAGATGCGCTTCATTCTGGTTGACCATGGACAACTGACAGAATTGAGATACAAGGTATGAAACCCTTCTTCTGGGACAAAAGCTATAGACTAATCCAAAGTCATGCATTAATTAACGATTCTTTTTAAAGTAACTGCTCTGTTTGTCAACAAATACTAGCGTGCTCGTAAGACCTCACATTTTCTATAGTGATCAAAAGGGAGGAGCAAGAGAGCAAACCATGTTTACACAGAGCAAAATCAATCAGCCATCCGCATTGCCGCTCCTGTGAACTTCACACAAATAGGATTACAGGAAAACAACAATAAAAATGGATAAAAACAATAATTATGGATATAAAGTCTGTCATTTAATGGGCGAGAAAGAGGAAAAATTGGAAATGTGTTCAAAGAACTCCAATGAGCAGCTGCTATTACTAAACAATGGGCTATCAACGAAAAAACAATGGGTTGTCCGTCTTCCATCTTTTATTTCCTCTACTTAACAGGGAAATCTGAAGTTCAAATCCTAGCAACCACGGAAAGGAAATTCAAATTCAAAATGTATAGCATAGGAATCTAAGAAAAACTTGAGGACTTTACTTTCATCCACAAACTATAGCTATTCTTCAGTTCTAACTGTCATGTAATCAAGAGCATGCTTTTACCTCAAAGGCTTCCAATTAAAGCACATAAATTCTTACATGAAATGTAAGATGCTATCAAACCATAAGAAAATACGATCCACAACGATCCCAGAAATAGGAAGGTGAGATTTTATTGCACTGTTTCATGCAGTAATTGTACCTAGGTGGAACACAACTGCTCGTCATTATCCTATTACAAAATGCACACCAAAAATTTAAATTTTGATCCTCGCATATGTACACGGCCAACTAAATTGAAAATCAATACGAGAGCATACAAAAGAAAAGGAGTAATGACTAAAGAATTATCAGGTCTTTTGAGGAACAAAAGCTCACTGAAATTTGGTAGGATCACAACTCTTCTCTTTTGAGCTTGGTGTATTCTCCCCTTCTTTGGCTTTCAGAAGGCAGGCTCTAATCCTTCACACTATTTCTTAACCAAAACATTAGACACTTCTCGTTGCCAGACTTCATCCATCATGGAATTATTTTCTTAAAATAAACAAACTTGATCCAAAAAATTCCCGGTGAATTGACAAGCCTTCTCCAAATCAACACTTTCCAGAACATAATTCCGTGATGAATCTGTGCCAAACATGATGATGAGCCTCTCAAAATCGAACTTTCCATAAGAACCTCACTAAAATGTCACTTCAGTAGCGCGCCTTTTGGCATACCTTTTATCCTCCTAATAAGCCCATCCATCAGAATAATGCAAGTACATTTAGGTACAACAATGTCCTTTTGAGCCGATTCATGGAAATTTTTTGTTGCATCCTTGTATCTCCCTTGAGAACAAAGCTCATTAATCTTGTTTGAATAAGCAATTTGGATGAGGTTCGTGAGGAACATTACTGTCCTCATATCCCGCCTCTTTGATTCTAAAAACTGATCATCTGATTTTCCTTTCTCCAGTATTTTTTATATGAACTCCTCTGCGTCCTCAGTCCTTCCAGCATCAGTAAGCCCACCAAGAATAGCAGCATTATATGTATAACAATCAGGTTCTAGTTTCTTTTTGTCCACTTCTGCAAGAAGATCAAATGCTTCCTCAAATCTCTTCTCTTTGCAAAGGGCTAAAATTATCTTGTTGTATGAAATGGCATTACCCTTTGAAATCCATGTGTTGAAGAGCTTAAGAGGTTTTCCAAGCATACCTTCTCTGCAAATCCCACGAAGGAGAACATTACAAGTAAATGCATTTGGCTTAACCTTATTCTCGACCATTTTGTTGTGGAACTGAAATGCTTTCTCAACTTGATCTTCCCAGCAATGTCCATGAATAATCGCACTGTATGTAATTTCACCAGGGACCAAATCACTCTCCAGAAGCTCATTCAGTTTGTCTCTTGCTTGATCAGTTTTTCCCATTTGGCATAAGCCTGCAATAATAGAGTTATAGGTGATAACACTTGGAGCGATCTCTTTCTCCTTCATCTCATCCCAAAGCTTCAAAGCTTTACCTGCCTTTTCATTTTTAAAACATCCCATGATCAAAGTGCCTTAACTACCCTCATCCACAATACATTTCGTCCCCATTTCCTCCATCAATCTGAATGCTTCATCCATCTTCGCCACCTTACAATGCCCACTTATCAAAGCATTACAAGTAACAGTGTTATATAAACACCTCAACGCTTCAAAACACCCATTAATCAATTTAAACCCCTCCTCACTACTCCCATGTTCAAAACACCCATTAATCAAAGTATTATATATTACCACATCAGGCAACAGCTTCAGTTTTTCCATCTCTTCATTCAACCTCAACGCCTCATCAATCCTACCCTGTTTACAAAACCCACTAATCATCACATTGCACGTCCAAACGTCTGGCATCACATTATTCTGCAACATTAATTACATAACCTTTCCCGACTCCTCTAACCATCCTAACCTACAATACCCTACAATCAATATATTATATGCGGTCCCATTATTTTTCATATCCAACAACAAATTCCTATCCTCATTTAATCTCCCTTTCTTACAGAAACCATCTAAGATAGTAATACAAGTAACAATATCCAGCGAGCATAAAAATCCCCCATTTTACCTAAAACCCTTGTTGCTTCACCATACTTGTTCCCCATGCAAGACCCATAAATCAAAATATTAAGTCTTCGTATTAATCTTAACACTAATCTTAATTAAATCAGTAAAAAAAGCTGTAGGCTCAATCTTATCGAATGCGATGAAGGGTCTCACTAAAGCATTTAATAAAGTATTGCAAGTTAACAAGTTGGGCTGCATACCCGATCTCTTCATTCTGTTAAAAATTTGCGCAGCGTGATGGGGCTTACCGCACGCGACATATGCTCCAATGGAAGTATCTAGAAGACGTTTTGGAATGCTAAAATAGTTGATGGGGTGATTGAGTTTTTGGGGGGTGGAGGAGGAGGCGATTAAGGGAGTTGGATTTTTCGGCGGAGATGAAAGAGTAAAGGAGGGGTTTGGCGGTAATGAAATGGCAGCGCCGGAGAAGGGAAGGGAGAAGAGAGAGCAAAGGGAGAGGTGAGTGGTGGGTAATTGAAGGAGGGGGTATTTGAAGAACTGAAGAAGAGTGTCAGAGTTTTGAATTAGGGTTTATGAATTAAACAGAGAGATTAAGAGGTTAGGGTCTGTGGAGAGGTGGGGAGTGTAGGGGTTTAGGGTTTCAAGCTAGAGGTTTTCTCATTTCTGAGGTTAGGACTTTTGTTAGGGTTTCTAATAGGTCATGTTGTGTTTGTGGTTTAGGGTTTTAGAGATTTTGTGATTGTGTCTCCATTGTTGAGAATTTTCGAGCTTTGATTAGACTTGTTATAGGACTTTCCCATTTGGGGTTTAGAGGCCAGGCTGAAGAAGCCGGTAGTGGAAGAGAACGGGAGAGGAGTACCGGAAAAGGGATAGAAAGGTTCAAACGACGTCGCGTTTGGATTTCGTTAGACAAAAAGACGTCGTTTCAGCCGCAGGGACTACACACTTTGTAATTGCTGACGAGCCAGGTGGAGTCGGGTCAGAATCTTGTCCCGCTCACCTCCAAACTAGATTGGGCCGGGTGTGTAGGAATTCATCTCTTCTATGAGCCAGCCACTTTCAATATCCCCTGTAAAAAATATAGTTCCATTTTCTAGTCACCAAGCAAGGACATTCTGTCTTCTTTTACAAGAACATGCTTCTACGTCAAAGTGTTTGAAACTAAAGGTAGCACAATGGCCTACGTTTTCAAGTACGACTTGCCTCGGTGGAGAACTAAATTTTGCAAGTTCGCAGACTTGTTCTCACAGGCATGCCAATCGTTAGCCAAAGAAGAATGAGAAAAGGGAAAATTTTTATATGGGGACAAGGATAAAATTTTTGGTCAATTACAGGAGATCTACTGTTCGAAAACAAGGACTTTACAACTGTTCAAATTATGCTTCTAACGCATCAAACAGATGATCATTTCATCTAAGGAAACAACAATGTCCTGTTGCTGGACCAGTTTAGTTGCCAATACATTGAATTTGTCTTCATGTTGTGATCAGCCCATCATCTGCAAAATTTGATGTTACAAGAATTCCGCCAGTGAGAAGTACTATAATTTCCACTTGCAAAAGAAAAGGAAAAGAATAATAATTTCCTCATAAATGTATCCTAACTCTATTTTGCATATTTCACATATAATGCAGTAAATAATAAATCATCAGTAACATTGTTATTTCAACGAAACGGGAGAAAAACTGCACTTCTTGTCGTAGATGTCTAGCAAACGTTTCTCTGTCTGTCATCACATGTAATTATTTATTGCATTTGAAGAGATCACATTATCGTTCAGAACATCAAAGTCCTAATTGATAGGATTAAGCCTATGTAACCTGTGTTGTTGAATGGTAGGGGCATCGATGTTGAGAAATTTACCTGGAAAATATCTCCAAACATCCCTTGCAAGGGATTTCTACGTTGCACTCCATAGAACAACTCTGCAATTTCATCTAGTAGCTGAACCATAATCATGTTAGAATTCATACATACACCAAAGTTGATCACAAGCCACAGGTAAAAAAAATTCTAGTTAGCAGGAAAATTGCACACCTCGTTGAATGCAGGTTCTCTGTCTATACTTGACTTATAATTTGTTCTCAGCATATTAAAAAGTGGTAAAGCATCTCTCTGCAACCTGTCAGGAAAAAATGCACAGAATCATTTATAACATGGATCAAGCAGATATGCCAAATACTTTCCAGAAAATAACCACAAAAGAAGCTCATGATTAAAATTGAGTGGCTAATTCCACTTAAGGATGAATTACAACAAATATCCGACACTTTGAGAATCAAATTAATTTCAGTATCATATAAAGATGTCTCAAAAGTAATTAAAGATTCTTTTAGTCAATTTGGACATTGAACTCTAAAGTCTATTCCCACCATGGAAGAAAAATGCAACTTACGTTGGCAGAAGATAATTGATGAATTGGATCAAATCTGATTGGGGAAGGTCATGCTCCTTGTACTGTGCATGTTTCTTTAGCTCGTCCATTAGAAAATTAGCATCTCTGAGATTACCCATAGATAAATACCTACCAGAGGAAGAGAATTACCTGATAAGTTGGAACTTCACATGACTACCATTACATAATGGGGAAAGGATCAGGAACTGCAGCGGTTATTATTAACATGTTCGATGATTTTGGCATTAATAACAGAAAACCACAGGCAATTTTTTTTTTTTAATGTTTTAGAAGTGCTTACATTAAAATTGCTCGTGCAATAGCCAAATCTTCTTCACCGGGATAACACTGCAAGGTGGGAAATCCATCAAATCCATCAAATACCAAGAAAAAAGTTAAACCTACCCTTATAAGACACAAATGAAATATTGCATCAAATTACTGGATAATGGATATGGTGTTTCTGGGTCTGTTCAGCATAAGATTACAGCAATCATGACTTCTAGATAGTAATTGTTAAATAAATGATTATAGGTTATCAGACTAGAATCTTGACGCAAATGATTTGGAGATACTTTATTAATCTTAGCTATCAAATACGACCAATAGTCAGCAGCTAAAAACACTTCATAAACATATTTTATAAATATACAAGATAACAATTGATGGAACAGTATAGATACAATCCATTTGAATAATATTTATCTATATAGAATCATTTAAGACTAACCTTGCCCATAAAATTTACTATAGTAGATGCAAACTTCTTTGGGTTGTTGCCTCTAACAAAATGATATGATACTCTAGTCATGTCCTGTACAAAAGCAGCACATATCATTGATCACTCCACATAGAAATGATTTAAAAGTTAAAACCATGCATAATATGGATCTCTATTTTCCATATCATCCCTTACGCAGTGCATTTTAGAGAACAAAATATCATAACTTTAAAAGCATAATGAAAATTTATCTGGAAAAAAGAAAGTCCCATGAATCTGTCAAAGCAGGTTAGAGCTGAAAACAGCCATCCAGAATCAAACGAATGGGAAATATGATACCATCCCTACAATGATTGTAACAACCTAAAAGAAACAACATCTTCTCTGAGTGAGTGGAAGGAAAATAATCCAACCAAGAGCCAATTCACCAGCAATTATTTACAAACAAATCAATCCAACAAAGAGCTTATAGCAAACTTTGACCTCAGACATACCAGCTCAGGAGATTCAGAATAAACATATTCAGCTAGCATAAAATGTATTTCTGGAGATCCATTCCTATGAGCTCCAAACTCTGCAGACCACCTAAAAACAAAATAGCTCCACATCAATGAGGCAGTTAATATCAGTGCCACAGGAAACAGTCAAAGTATGTGCAGACCACCTAAAAACAAAATAGGTCCACATCAATGAGGCAGTTAATATCAGTGCCACAGGAAACAGTCAAAGTATGTGCTACATACACGTCTAGGCACAAACATAAACACACTGCATATCTTTGTTTCCTCTTACAAGTAGATACACATGGATACATCTTTTTTGTTTTTATCCATCACACCTTCCCAGACCAACCATCCTCACTGTCTCTGTCTTATACTCTTTTCACTCCCTCCATGTACTATTTGCCCCATGTCAAATCTTCCCATGTTTTCATCTCTGTATGATGAAAGTGAAACTCAAACACTCTAAAACACCCTCATAGATGCATATACTCCACAATAACAAAAAGCTTCTCCAGCCCAATAAATAACAAGCTGGATGGCCCACATTAGACAGGTTCTATACATGAGCTCCAAGAAAAAATCATAGGTTTTGGAAACAAGAAAACTGGAGAAATCAGATGGAGAGGACTGTTTACTCCATACACCTTTATACAACCAAAAAGGGGCTATTCAGTCCCAATCTAACAGCCACCAGAAGAGATAAAGGAGGGGAAAAAAAGTCATCTTAAACTATTCCACAAAAGCACATGTATTGCAGTTATTATTGCAACAGCATATTATAATTTCCAAAAGAGTACAAAAAGAGAAAGACAGGATATCTCACTTGATAGCAGCTTTTAAGAATGACAAGCAGCACTCGACACGTGTTTTTGCAGCCCCAAGGGCTTCATTGAGTTGTTGCATATCGTCATCTTCCCCCAAGTCTTGTGGCAAAGGTATCTGAGGAAATGTCTTATAGATTTTTCTGATGCGATCTAAGATGGATATTAACTCATAATTAATAGAGAAACATTGTCAAAAAATCAAAAAAGGCAGCAGCATTCAGCATTCAGCATTCAGCGTGGCTATGCAAAAACGTTGAAAATCAAAGAAAGAACTTTCTCTAAGTTAGTTTAATATTCATACAAGGCACTAAAATCTCAGTAACAAAACAGATGATAGAAAGCACCCTCTTTATTTCCTCTTTTTTTTTTTTGTTGTGAAAATTGCAGCAAGGGAGAATTAGAAACATTAACCACTCTGAAACATCTAAAATTGACCAATGGAGGGTTGAAAATCAAAGAAAGAACTCTCTCTAAGTTAGTTTAATATTCATACAAGGCACTAAAATCTCAGTAACAAAACAGATGAAAGAAAGCACCCTCTTTCTTTCTTTCCTTTTTTTTTCTTTTTTGAAAACTGCAGCAAGGGAGAATTAGAAAGCATTAAGAACCACATCATAACATCTAAAATTGATCAAGGGAGGGTTGAAAAGCATTACAAGCCATATCACTAAGTTTGAACTAACCAAGTACATCATCATCATAAGGAACTTTTGCTTTAACAAGCGTCTCCACAAAGATCACAGCAAGCTCCGACCCACAAGTAACCTGAGATTGGTTTGTTATGGAATAAATTGTAATTCTAGGAGTACGAGAATAGTCTGGAAATCCAGCAATATATTCCATTATGCACACATTATGTAAACGCTACTCAAACATCCAACTCAGGAAACAAAACAAAAATAGTAAATCATCTAGCAAATGAAATGGAACAATGATAGCCTGACTTTCAAATGTAGAAGATTGCTTTCCGGGGAAAGAAAATCCTAAGCTAACATCCCTAATCCCAATTCAGTTGGACAAGTTACATCTAAAGTATGCAAAGTTGCATCCCAACTTAATGGAAGCTATGCATTTGTGTATCCATGTAGTTGCAGGCAAAAAACATAAGAAATTTTCAAATGGATTGACAGATAATGTATTTTCTAGCAGTCAACAGCTTTGATATGCTTCCTCCATTCTAATATGCTGACTACCCATCAACCTTTGACATCAATCAATTTTAATAGCAGGGACTTAACAAAGGTTCCTACCATATCGGAATTTTTCATTCATATTCTCATACTCATCGTGTAACCAGTCGGACACAGCATAAACCAATTATCAGCTTATGAAGGCAGCTTGGATATCTCAGCATCCAGCCTAATCTTTTTCTTTAACAGGACAAATTTCACATTCCCATTGGCTTCTATTTAATAATATTAGCATCCAAAAATCACCTGACAGAATTAGTAACCATGGACTTGAAAGAGAATAACCTGGCTGTTTTTCAGCTGGAGGCACGCACCCGAGTGAAGAATGTCCAAAGCTTCAGAATGTCTTTGAGCAGATACATATCTGTAACAAATTAAGTTTCAATATCATACGGAAGAATCATCTCAGAAGAAAACAAATGGGAACAAGTTTAAATATCAATTCACATGCATGTGCCCCAATTGTGTACCAAAACAAAATTACATTTATTTAATCTATTCACATCTATCTAGATTAGTAAGAACCAATGCCATCAGTTGCACAAACATCACTAAAACAAGATTCACTTGGGAAAAAAAAAAATACACGGTAAAATTAATACCTTGCACTGATAGACTTGTACATCTGTTGAGCTCCATAGTAATTACCCTCATTTATCACATTCTCCAATTTCTCAATATTCTACAATTGACACCAAAAACACAATGCAAAGCCATTAGAAACAATCTTCCTTCTTCTTACACAAAAAGCAGACAAACCCCACATCAACTGTAAGAAATCACAAGCTTTACACTTTTTTCTATCTCATTTGCATTGCTGATGTATGATTCGACAATTTCGTGCTAAAATTTTATGCTTCCCATTATCAATATCCACTTTCAACAAAATATATCAATACAGCCCATCAAAACAACAATATTACGAATCCAATTTTCTCTGCATCCAAACACGAGTTAAAAAGGGTGGTTTCGTTATTCAATTACCACTTCAGCTGGAGGCAGAGGAGCCTTCCCTGGTCTTTGTCGCGACATGTCTCCCTCCTCTTCTTCACAGACATAGAGATCAGATTCAGTTTACGTTGTTGTAGAATTAGTAGGAAGAAACCAAACGGACCCCTGTTTTTTTTTTTTTTGTTCCGTTGGGCTTCCATTGGGCTTCCATTGGGCCCATATATTTGAGCCCTACGACCCAACAAGAAAACCCCTTGAGATAAAAATCTCTCCCTTCTCGCATCTCGCTTCTGGTCAATTCCTACACTTTCTCAGTAACCAAACAAAGGTACAAAATTTGATTTCTTTTTGCGGAGATGAGTTCCAAGACATTACAAGCTTCAAAGATATATAGGGATCTTCTCAAATCTGTCAACAAACACATAGGCAAAGAAGGGTATAAGAATCATTTTGGAGACTATATAACGCGAGAGTTTAGAAAGAACTGCAATGTTTTAGACCAATCTTCTGTTCAGCAAAAACTTAAGCTTGCTCGTGATTACACTTTCTTACTTAACAGCGTGCAGCATCACAAGGTAATTAAAATGTTAATTGGTATCTAAAATGGTATTAAGATTGATGGTAATTTATTTTAGTTTTCCATTTTTCTTGATGTCGTTGATAGAGGGGCATAACCCAATTGTTAATTTTGCTAATATTGTACTTCTAGTCAGTGCTGGCTTAGCCTTTTTAATTTTGAGTGAAGTCACTTGGTATGAGATATCAAAGTCCAAGTTAGGACCATGTTTAAGTTATAATTTCTCCGTCCTTGGGACTAGAGGAATTCAGGAAGGAGAAGGGGTTCCCTTGTAGTGTACTTGTGGGTTGTTTGAAATCAATTCTTAGTGTGTAATTTGAATTTAATTAATGAATAAATCGAATTCATATATTTGTAAAATTCTATTCATTTTATTTTTTATATAATCCTTATCACCACTTTAGCTTTATTTTTGTATCATTTTTAGAGATTAAATTTCATTTGGAATTCAATTGCACTCAAGATGATTTCAAACATGAAATTTTATTAAAACCTCTTAATTGAATTGAATTTAATACTTGATAGTTGTTCCAATGAACTGGCAAGAATGGTGTTCTTGTAGGAATGTTCTTTCTTTGTTTTGTATGTGGGTAGTATTTTAGCAGAAAGCATTTTATGGTGTTGCTTAAATACAATGCTGGTGCTGGCTATTGTTTTTTGCAGGAGTTGCTGTTCTCTTACAACATTGCTGTGGATAGATCGGATGAAATGAAAAAAACACTACGAAAATCAGCTGGAAGTGTAGGTCTTCAGCTTCCGGAGGTTTATCAGCCTTGATGGTCGGTTGGTTTTGAATAAATTCTTGTTTCAGGAAGAAAATTAGTTCAAAAAACATTGATTGAGGCAGCGTTCGACTTGTTTCCTTGTTTGTTTGGAAAATTCCTTGTTTGATGCTTGCAAAATACCAATGGCTACGTCTCCCTTTTTTGAATACTTTTATATTTGAGCTAATTACTTGTCTATCTTAATGAATTGTCAACAAAATCATTAAGGTTCACTTTCAATAAGAGATTCATCTTGGAGTTATGAATTTGTTTACTTCTCTTCTTTAGTAGGCAGTGTAATTTCGAGCATCGTTTAGTTCCAATTGCAGCTATTTTCTATTTGAAATGATTTGCAATATGAAACTTCCCCTCTTTGCCTCTCTTCGCTGTTGTGTCCATCTCCTTTTCGGACATTGAGATTTTGTTTTTATCAAGCTTGTCACTGGATACTTAATTTGTGACGT
>Ga0307515_10008155_pt1 | contig 20516 bp, 24 predicted proteins | sample 17_EM_MG_FD_194513 | JGI IMG/M metagenome (GOLD analysis project Ga0307515, IMG submission 194513) | Populus trichocarpa ectomycorrhiza microbial communities from riparian zone in the Pacific Northwest, United States - 17_EM | ecosystem: Host-associated > Plants > Roots > Unclassified | place...
TTGCGAGTCGTTCGCTTTTCCGCTCCTCAGCTTTGTTTCTCTCCTGAGGAGTGAGTATCCCTTTGTTCTCTCTTTTCACACTCGGTACTTACAGCACGCTAGTTTGTCTCATACTAGTTCTGTCTAGTATTCAACAGAAGATTGCCTCGATCAGGGAGGGGAATTTGTGCAGAGCGAGCGCGCGTCTGATTAAACATTCACAGGCTAGAGTATTTAAGTTAAAAAACAAGAAAGTATCGGGGAGCAATCAGGATTCTGTGCGGGGCCAAAAACATACCGTTCTCGGATACAGGGGTTGTGGCGGCGCGAACGGGTGCTAGGTTGGGGGCACGTTCGCCTACGCTGAGGTCTCGACTGGGACCCAGCGTCTTGGGAGTGCCGAGCATCTGTCGGGTCTCTTGGGTGTGGGTCGCGACCTTCTTGTTATACTTATACTTTGTGTGTCGCGTGTTTGCCGCCCTCCTGAGAGTCCACTCGATTTCGCATATAACCCTAGAGGAGTTGTTCAGTATAGTAAGAAGACAGGGCCAAGGCCAGTCCACGCACCTTTGCGAAACCTCGAGTGCCACCCCCACGGATTCATCGAGATCATCTGTATTATTCCTTTGGATTACGGTCTTCACCGCCTCGCATATGGTGAAACAGTATTCAGACAGTCGCACGGAATCTTTGCTTTCAATAATCTTGTCCTTGTTGGGTCGTCGATAAGACCTAGGTATACAGATGAACACAGGGCGGCGAAAGCGCTTACCCGAACCAGAGCTAGAATACCACTAGCGGTTCTGAAGATCTGTTTTGCGGGGGGGACTTCGACTGCATTCCTGTTCAGAATATCGATTCTGTCGTCGAGGAACGCTTTGACCTCGCGTTTTTGTGTCGCCATCTGGCGTGAGTGGAATAGTACGACAATGGTGGTCGAATTTGAAGGGAGCAGGCAGTGTTACATGCGGCCTGTACAGAATATAAATGGGGCGCCAATACTGGCCAAGGGGCACCTGAACAATGCGGCCGAATGTCCCCGAGTTAATGGGTTGGTGCATGGGAACGGTAGACGAAAGCAGAGGATCGACGAACGACGTGGAACGCTACACCGCTTCCCTCGTTCCGAATCTGAGTCGTTGTGCATGAGGACGGATGGTAAGGCGAAGGAACGGTGACCTGGGGGGCGCGGCATAGCCACCCTCCACTCCGGTCTTGCGTCTGTGTTCGAGGCGCTCAGTGTTTGTTCGCCTTTGATCATGTAGGCGCCTGTTTTCCGTTGGCTTCGAACTTCACATGAGGAAAATCTACTTTGAATTTTATTCGATTGCGTGCAACCAACGCGCTTCCGTTGGTCCCGCCGCATGCTTCGTGCACTTCCGAGCGATTCAGAGCGCAATTCAGGACCACCCTTGAGGTTGGATTCCAGCCTAACCTGGTCAGTACACTCGGATATCGATACGCTGGTGGCTGTCGCTCGCGTCGAAGGCGTGTAAATCACCGGGTGCGACTCCCTCCTCTTGCCTTCAATCATGGAGTGCTTCGCGACGATGGGTTCCAGCCAGACTAGGTCGACAATCGACGAGTCACCGACCAGGTCATGTATCATCAATTCCACACCACCGCTGCTCCCCAGAATCCCGTTCTTCGAAGGCAACAATTCGTCAGCATTGCATTCCCGCTTGGATTGAGGAGGCCCCCCAGGATCACCAGATTAGATCTCGCCCTCCACACGGTTTTGCGATTTGGAGATTGACACAACGTATCTCCTGCACAAAGCGGGCCTAATGCACCAATGGCTTTCCGGTTCCTGTACGACCCTCACATCTCTGGAAATACACAGTAATCCTGATTGTGAGCGTTCACCTCCGGAGTACGATGCGCCTATCGATTCATCCCGCTGACGGGGTGGTTTCCCTCTATTCCTCCTCCCCAATTCACGTCATCGGACCTCTCGTTATGCCATGTGCTTGCGCGGTTATATATCTCTACGCAGCTCTGTAATCGTCGGGACCGTTCTACCCTCCATCACTTCGTAGGAGCTTTCTCCTATTCCTCTGCACTGGGAGAACGACTTTGAGGGAGACATATACGGGGACCCAGAGCAGTTCTGAATCGGCTCGTGCTCGCGGGATGGGGCGTTAAACGTGACCATTCCGAAGATTCACCTTCGTCAGCCAAGACTGCGCCAAACAACACGGCGGTCACGACTCTACAAGAGACGATCCAAGAGGTAGGACACTGCCTCTTCCCCCCCGCCACCTGTCTTACCGTTCTGCACAGCTTGATTTACCCACGTTGACCCACGCAGAACGATCTTGGACCCATCAAAACTCGAGTGCCTGAACAGGAACCATCTTATGGAGCCGTGGTCCCAACCTCACGGGTTGAATGCTTTGGCGAATCGCGTGATCGTTTAGAGAAGGAGGCTTTTCTGTATAGGTGTGTGTGCTACGTACATATTTCATCCATAACCGCACACTTATGGCCACACCAGTGAGTATACGACCCCGGACCACATAAAACAAGTTATCTCGGCTCTCCAGGTATGGCACCACCCCGAATTGAATGAAGGTTATTCAACTCGGCCGGCAGAGTGGAGTCACCAACATCCTTGACATCGCAAAACTCGCCCCTTCTTTGTCGCGCCTAACTATGGATCGAAAGAGGCGGAATGCACGGTCAAGTCCATTCCCCGACTGACATCAGTGGGGCGCAACTGGTACGCCCAAGGCTCCTTGTTGATCTGGGGTACCCTCTTGGTAAGAATCTTGACCAACGTCGCCCTAAAACCGGAACTGGTAGAGCCCTGGACGGAGGATGAGCTGGTGACTGTCCTACGAGGCTTCCAACGATCTTGTTCAAAAGATATGTGGAATCTTGTCTCAAAGCTCGCCGAATTCCTACTATCCCGAAAGACTGGACCCAGCATGGCGGAAATCGTGGTCGCTCGCTCTTGGAAAAGAGTGGAACGTGGCTCGTCTGCCCGGTCGAGAGATCGTACCTTGAGTAGGACCCCGGCAAATAAGCGCGGAGGTTCGGTTTGTACTCCCACCAGCCATTTTTGCCTCCAGACCCGAAATTCGTTCGGACCCAAGATCATTTTGGCGGACGAAGGGGGAGGATCGGGGCCAAATTCGTTCGGACACCCGCCGAACCTCCTCCCGTGCTATCCCGGGTCCTCCTTGAGTACGATATGACTGACCTCACGGTCCCGGACAGGAGCATGTGGTGGCCGGTGGCCGTGGTATCTTACACGGAAGTGGTGGTCAACGCTCACACAGGTCGATCGCAAGAAGATATTATCGATACATGATCTCGATACGAGTACAGGTAAAGAAGTCCCGCAATGTCCCTATGCTACATAATCTGTGAAATGCCACAAAAAATCACCCCCTCCTCTTTATAGTCCACTTCTTCTGTGGAGGCGATGCTCCGGGTTTAGCCAAACCCTTGTCGACCCTCGAAATCACAGAGCAAATGAATTTCGGAATACAATCCTCATCGCACTCGGCGTTGTGCCCGTACGCCTTCACCCAAGCTTCTACGCAGACTTTAACCTCCACCGGCGTGCCTGCCATGACGAGATGTGCGAGTCTAAGCCTGGTCACCTCTTCAGCACCATATATTCCCCCCGGGCAACTATAACAGTTCAATTTGAGGGGTGTTTGCTTGATAATCTCCACCACCGCTTCGAGGTAGTTCGCGCGGTGTCTGACCAGTTTGTGATATGCGCTGGCGGGGACGGAGTTGAAGTCGTCGGGAAGTTCGGAGATCCCCGTGAGATGAACCGACGAGAGGATGTGACGAGATGTGGAATCCACAAGATTGGCAAACCCGAATCGAGTAGCGATGGCGTACACTCGAAGTGACTGGGTAGGGCTGGCCCGCGCCAACACATCGCATAGTCGTGATCTTGCCCCTTGGATGTCGTATTGATCCAAGAATATATTAACCAGATGCCCCCATCAGCTTTGTACATGTTTGTTTGATCGGGATCGGCACTTTCCGTTGCGCATCGGAACCTGACCGCCAGTGTTGGCAACACCTCCGCCTGACACTCCACTTTCCCCTTCGGTTCTCATCGGGTGGGGTCACTGAGTATATTTATGACGCACATGAACCACAATTTATTTGGTTGGATATATTTAATGGTGAAAACTGGTCATTCCCCCCAACCCTCCGCTCTCGCCTTCACCTACCCGCACCATAAGTCGCAAGATTGATTCCTGTTTCCCAGGGTTACCTGTGCGCCATCCGTCGAGTCCAGGTTCCCGGAGATAATTGATCAGGCGTTCTGTTGATGCCTGTCGCTGCAATTGGTCTGTCAAATACGTTTATCTGTGGTTGTTGTAGCACTGAACACTCGGTATAGGTTTACCTGGGGGTGCGGTTCCGTGGTTGGTTTATTGGAGAAAAAATGTACGAGGCGCAGTAGGATATGGCTCACAACTGTCGCTGTTTTTTTTCTCTCTAATATTTCAGGGTCTCACCTTAATTTTCGCTGTGGTGCCGCCAAGCTGACTCCACGATGGTTGCATGCCACACCGTAATCCGACGGGACTCCAACGAGCAGGGCCAGTTCTCGGCTCAAAAGTCAGTATCTTTGTTGTCCCACGCCACGCTGTCTTCGTGCATCCGTTGGACCCACGGAATTGTTTGGACGTCTATTGTGCGCATCCCGGCCCCTTACCCCATATTGCATTGATTCCCCACGGGCGAATTACTTATTTTGCAGGTCCTATAGCCAGCCGAAATATTTTGGTATGTAATGCTCAACGTTCAACATCAATGACCCACCCCCCGCTCCACTCCAACTACCTCGCCCCGCTGGCCTTGCACGCCACGGACGCACCGACAACTACGCCACCCGATCCTACTATCAGGTCTGTTCGGCTCAGTTCGTGGCAACACTAGGTCCTGAGTTCGTTGCACGACAACGGGTGCTCGCCCCGGTGTCATTTACAAGTTTTCTATGGGACCATATTATTGTGGGGGTATTCTATTTCGTGTTCGCCACTCACCCCGCCCTCTCCTTCCACACCCCACGGTCGCCCTTCTTAAATGGTTATCGTTGCAGTATCACAGCACACAGTGTGCACAATGACGCCCATAGTACTTTAATCTTAGTGACAAAATATGCATATCTCTCGAATGATCGTGGGTCGCATGTATTGGTGCCGAGGCGAAGCCCGGCAGGACTTGTCCGCGATAACCAGACATTCCACGAGAGTGTCGAGGCTTCCGTCGAAGGACGGAGGGGCGAAAGGGTAAATCATCCTAAGGATGACGTCCAGCGCGTCGGTGGGGTCCGTGACTTCGACGATTTCCAGCTCCGCTACACTCGACTTTCTCAAATCGTCTGAGGTTGGTTGGGGAAGGGAAAACATGTCCTTGAACACGGGTGAGGCGAGGGAGAGGACGAGCTTGTGAACTCGGAAGTCGCGTTTGGGAGGACCCAGAGCTCGCAGGATGATGTCTGCGTCGGGGGCGTTAAATTTTTCGTCATTCGACATTGTGGTTGGGCATTGAGGTGAAGGAACACTGGGACATCGAACCCCATATTTAAGTAAATGCGTGACGATGTCCTCAGACCTCACTGTTCAACGCCCTTGACAGCCTTGGACGTACCTATAAGAACGGACAAAAAGGGATAAAGAAGCTTCAGGACGTAGCAGCGGCTGGACCGGTGCGTGAGGCGGTTGGTGACAATCGTCTCCGGAAGATAGGGCTCCCTGAGGCCTGAGGTACCAAGTTGGATCACCGAACGTCACCCTGGCTGAGCGAAGTCGAGCATCCCCACTGATGAAGGTGACAAAAGAATCCCCCCACCCCCGAAAAAAAACGACGCGGGAAAGGTCCACCGCGTAGAGATTCGTCGGCACCAGAACAATAAAGCACCTGATAGAAACGAGGACACCTTGAAGCGCTCGTTTGGTCTGGCTTTTTCTTACCTCTCCACGATTGCAACCAAACCACGAACGACGAGTTCGACGCACCAGATATGGCAGACATCATCCCCAGAGCCCAAGGTTCTCCCAGTCGCGACCTTCGAGTTCACAAACTCGTTCTCTCCTCCGCGTCTCCTGTCGTTGGGGACATCGGTATCCCCCAGCCACCGACTGCGTTGGACGATGGTAACGAGGTTATTGGTGTGACCGATCCGCCACATGCTATTGATCTCGTGAAGTGCCCCGCGCTAACTCCCAGCAAGGGTCAACGAGAAACCTTGGTCACCCTCTTTAAATCTTCCTTGTCCTGACAGCAGGCGGTCCACTTAGTCTACCTCCGGTTGCTTCTCCCCGCAAGCCACCTCTGTTTGGTCCAGACGACGACCATCTCCGTTATTTCGGCTGCCTGAGTCTCTTACCGCTTCCGATCTATTGTGTACCGTTGCCCCTTCTGGACTTTGGAGACGGAGAGCAGCCCGCTAACTTGGGTCCCTATTGTGATCCCTGTTGTAGGATGTGCATTCATAATCAGCGTGAGTCTCACCCACAGAAAAGTAAACACGTGAAGACAATCCCATCCATATCCGTAGAGGTCGTTGAGCGACAAATATTCCGACTCAGAAACCCGTTCTCTATGGGTTGACACCCAGTCAACAGTCCCAGTCCCGGGCTCTGCCACTTGTCGGCCATATGCTTTATTACATTTATGGCGCGTCGTACCAGCACGTACCGCTCGTCCATATCATCTACAAAGAGGGAGCTGTGATAGAAATGAGGAAGCCATCCTAATCTCGCCGACAGAATCGATAGGTTTTATTCGATGCAGATGACGGGCGACCAAGAGCCAAAGGAAACGTGGTCAAGTCTGGTGATGGCCATGTGCTCGAACTTCATTCGCCCTTGCCATCCAAGGCGCCACTGTTTGCCAACCCGTTCATCGAACGGGGGCAGCTACCCGACATCAGCGAACCCGTACGAGAGAGGAGATTGATGACTCACGTCGCGGTTCTCCTCGAGGTCTGTAATATGCCCTCGGATGCGCTTGGAGATTTCCTGGAGCAGCTTGTTTTTGGTCACTGGACTGTTCGAAGGCTTGCGGTTTTTGGTGGACATCTGTCCATGCATTCGTTAGCCATGAGACGATGCCCACTGATTTTCGCACTCCTTTACACACCCGCATTGATCTTATGGTTGGCCTTCTGAGACTCCCTGTTAATTTGTGCCCCATCTTCTCAACATCGTTGCTGGAGGGATACCCCGGGAACTGGAAACAAGACATATCGATGAGTTTTTGCTAGCGAACCGATGGTCTCTGCAACTAACGTGTATCCTGATCGTTATCCCGCGGTTGTTTGCGTCAAATGGGTGATTGTCCCCGCCATCAATCCCCTGGAACTCTCCGTTCACCACATCAACCAGTTTCACTCCGAGGCGGCCTCGTGTGAAGAAGAGCACGGACTGCTTCCGGTCCCAGTTCCTTTGAGCGATGCCGCATGCATACGGAGGTTGCGGCACCACCACCCGCAAGTCCTGCGAGAGGAACGAGAACTCCAGGGTGTTTGGGTCAATGATTTCGGGTGGGGATCATAGACCTTCACAACTGTGCCATCGGACCTCTAAGAACACGTCATCAGAAGGGGCATTGAAACATTGAAAATTTAACCGTGCATCCCATCCGAGGTATGGTTGCCCAAACCGTGAGTTTAAATCTCTCCACGCTTTCAGTGACGGGGAGCGAGTGTCCTTGCGTAACGTCAGTGGTGTCGGAATTTGCGGGGTAGTCGGGGGCGGGGGCGATTCTCCGGAAGCGCGAAAATTGTTCATGATCTAGACAACTGCCCGCATATATGCGTTTGCGATCGGTATGTAGCGTCACGGTGCGACGCCTTGCCCCTCGAACTGACCTGATTCCAGTTCTGAACCCGTGCCCTAAGTCGCAGTGGATCCCCAGCCACCGGGGGGGTGAAGCGAGTGCGGAAATGGCGAGGGGTTGGGCTGTTGAATAGGTCAGTATGCTACCCCGCTATAACGTGTTTAATAGCCACAACTCACGTTTTCCCGATGCTCGAGTTTAAGATGGCGAATACTGCCCTCAACGTCACTTTCAGTGCTCTGCATACCGCGTACAAGACCGTCCCCAAGCATTCCACTCGAGCGGGACACTTCCTCACAAGAGGTCTGCATCAAGTGCTCCTGGACAAAGGTGGGAGAAGGAGGAAAGTACCACCGAGAAACGGCACAAGGCAAGGAGATTGGAGGATGTCTGTCGGGAGCTGTATGAGTATCTCGAGGAGCCGTTCACCACGTTCAGCAGGACTGAGCGAGTGGATGGTATCGAACAATGGGTTGTCTTTGATTTACTCGCCTACTGGCAGATTCGTGGGATCTTTTCATCTGCTGTTGGCCATTCTAACTTCACTGCAGAGTGCGGAAAAGAGGTTCCCAAACCTCTTCTGCCTCGCAATGGATGTCGTTCTCACACAAGCGAGCTCGGTGTCATGCGAGCGTCTCTTCTCGTCTGGGAAGGAGACCTATACCGCTTCCCCCAACCGAATCCAACCGAAACTCATGGAAGCCCTCCAAGCTTTGAAGTTCTCATCTCGCGACAGCTCACTCGACCCGGCCGAGCACTTATCAGATGGGTTCCATCCTGTCTTGGAGGTATGCGAAGCACTTGAAGCCGTCTGTGGACTCTGTTCTCGTAGTAGTGCTCATTTAATTTATCTCTTGGTCTTGTTCGTTTGGTATCTGATGACTTTGTAACAATACCGCGACCACGTCAACTACATCCTCGCATGTTCCCCCATGTGGATCCGAATATTTATTTTTGGGAAGAGACAAAATCGGAAATGTAACGAATGGGAACCCGATTTATCAGACTCAGTTGATAAAACTGAATCACAACCGGGTTGGTTCAACTCACACGGTAACACTAGTCCGAGGGTTCGGAGTGTCTGGTCGCTTCCTCAGATCGCCTCAGAGATCGACTTCTTCCTGTACTATCCCCACATTTGATCTGGAATGAGACTTCTTCGCGTTCTACGGGTGGGCTGTTTGCGAATGTTGGTCTTGGACTTTGTCTCTGTGGAGGCCTGTTCATCTTCGGTCAGCTCTGATAACTCGGAGCCGCTGTCTAGGTCCGCGGGGTCGTGATTAGACTGGGAAGGTGGGGAAGCGCGTCGTTTGGGGGGTGGGGGAGTCGGTGAGGGCCAGCTTAGAGACCCCGAGGAGGGGGAGCTGATCATCACTGGTGGTGTCGGGGTTGACACTATTCCCGGGCTCGTTGGGGAGGCGGAGCCAGTCATGGTTTGATACGCCATGTTCATTGGTGGGCGAATCATATCATTCTGCATGTTCTGTGGTCCGGGGGGGCCATCTCCCGTCTGAGGATCGAAAGGAACCATAGGCGCCATTGGGGGTTGGTTCCGAGGCGGGCCAGGTGGGTTCGGGTGATCACCACCACTCGGAGAAGGACGTGGCCTTTTTGGAGAGGTGCCTTCCTGTTCGCCAGGGGACGTGCTGAGCCTGTTCCGCTTTGCCCGCTGTTGGGTCGCGGGGTTGTTACGAGCTTTTGCCTGTGCCACCAGAGGCGTCGAGGAAGGGCCAGCGGGATTAGGTGGTCGTTGTGACTGGGGGGCCATCATGGGTTGTTGATTAGACATTCTGGAGGAAGGACCAGGGCCCTCGAACGAGCCGGAGCTATCAGAGCCGTAGTATCCATTAAAATCTCCCTTCACCACCCCCTCAATTGATCCCGGAGCGTCGTTCACTTCCGCCTTACGACGTTTCTGTGGTGTCGTTTAGCATTGAGACGATTGGACCCCGGGGTAGACATACCGAACCACGTTCCTCACCACCATCGTTGATGGACGGGGTTACAGACGCAGTCTTCGCACGCTTGCGCTTGTCGCTCGAAGCACCATCGCCATTGTTGAGTCCCAGCTCTCTTCTCCCTCCACGACCGCGGCCACGCATAGACTCCGACGCTTCCGGGATTGGCGTTCCCACAGTAGAACCTAGCCTGCGATTCCGGTCTGCGGTCTCGTTGATAACTTCATCCACATCGAGCGCCATGGCCCACTGGTCATCATTCAAACCGTCATTGTATTTGACGAGGGTCCTGCGACGCCGACCACGACCCTTTGCCCCCTCGATATTGAAGCCAGGTCTTTTGGCCTCTCCAATCGCTTCGGAGTCCTATACAACAAGTTCTATGAGTAGTGAGCAGTTTGTGATACAATATTACGCATACCTGAGTGGTACCTCCATTGTTCGAATCGATCCGAGAAATCAAAAGGCCCCCATCTGTTACTTCATGACCCGGAACATCGACATCTCCCCCGCTAACTGCCTCCAGGGTCATTGAGGGTCCCAATATGGGGGTGCGTGGTCGATCGATAAGGTGACTCAAATCGGAAGACGTGGTGGTACTCCCTCCGGTCACCACCATTCCACCCGTCCCACCTGAAACATCGGAAGAGCCGTTTGCCGAGTCCCAACCATCACCATCCTCATCCATTTGATCATCCGTCCCAGGAGAAGGTTTCTCCAATGAATTTGCGGCCTTCTCCAAATGCTGAAGGACATCCTCGATACTCGGACGGTCATTCGGTTGGGGTGCCCAACACAGTTCCAAAGTCTTCCACAGGCCCTCTGTGAATCTCACCCCTCGGGGAGGATGTTTACCTTCCACTACCTTCAAGTAAACGGTGTAATCTGCGTCTTTGTGGAATGGTGGATTCCCGCTGACAGTTTCGTATATGACCATTCCAAGAGCATAGCAATCTGAAGATTTTGTTGGTCGACTCTTCTTTAACCCGAATCGCTGCGGAGCGATGAGCTCCGGCCCCATCCATCGGACCGTGCCGCCCTGTGCATATGAGCTTGAGGACAAAAAGTTTGCGGGGTCAGAGATGATCGTAAGTAGACCGAAGTCTGCCAGGCGGGCATGGCCATTTGGGTCAATCAGTATGTTGGCCTTGATAGGCAAACTCGTCAAGATAGAAGAGTGACTCTGACCATAAAAAACGTACCCCCTTGAGATCCCCATGAATCATTCCCTTGTTATGGATGTAGATCAGCCCCTTAGCGACACCTGCGAGCTACAGGATTTTGCGATTGTCACCAAGGTGAGGAAAGCAACATTTTGAATGGAGAACCTACAAGCCCCAGCCGGTCTACATCTGGATGTTTCCCGACGAAGTCGTTGATGTTTCCATTTGCCATCCAGTCTGATATCATTGCGAACCGGACCTCTGACATTGTTACCCCTATTAGTGGCAGGACGTTCGGATGTCGGAGGAATTTCCACGTCACGACCTCCTTGCAGAACCTCTACACAGGACACTGTCAGTGGGTTGGCACACAGAAGGAGAACATGATTGACAACTCACGCCAACTATCTTCTGAAAGTCGCTGTCTGAGTACATCCTAATAACCTTCACAGCAACATCCTGGCCACAATGCTGCCCCTTCCACACGTCCGCATATCCACCCCTGAACGATGCGTTGCCGGTTGGGTCGTAGCAAATGGGAATCTTCAAGGCTCTCGGAAGAAGTTCGTGTTGGCCACACGCCCTGTACAACAATCTGAGACCTTTACTCCGGGCCCACGGCGAAAGATTGGGCGTATCCAGTGCCTAGTCGACAGATGCGCCGGTCTCAGTTCTAATCAAAGATCCTCAATGGTGAAAAATGTGGACATGCCTCGTCTATCACATCGATAAAGGTCTGTGCGTCATTCCCGAGGAGGCGACGGATCGTGTCACCCCCATCCCTGCTCAAGAATATTGCCTCGATCAGGGAGGGGAATTCGTGCAGAGCGAGCGCGCGTCTGATTAAACGTTCACAGCCTGGAGTGTTGAAGTTAGGAATCAAGGAAATATCGGGGAGCAATCAACATTCCGCGCGGGGCCAAAGACATACCGTTCTTGGATACAGGGGTTGTGGCGGTGTCAGCGGGCGCTGAGTTGGGGGCACGTTCGCCTACACCGAGGTTTTGACCGGGACCCAGTGTACTGGAAGTGCCGAGCATCTGTCGGGTCTCTGGGATGTGGGTCGCGCCCCTCTTGTTATACTTTGTGTGTAGCACGTTTGCCACCCTCCTGATAATCCGCTCAATTTCGTGTATAACCCTAGAGGAGTTGTTTGGTATGGTGGCAGACAGGGCCAAGGCTATTAGACACACCTTTCCGAAACCTCGAGTGCTACCCTCACGGATTCATCGAGATCATCTGTGTTATTCCTTTGGATTACGGTCTCCACCGCCTCGCATATGCTGAAACAGTACTCAGACAGCCGCACGGAATCTTTGCTGTCAATGATCTTGTCCTTGTTGGGTCGTCGATAAGATCTACAGTACGCATATGAACATAGGGTGGCGGAAACACTAACCCGAACCAGAGATAGGATACCACTAGCAGTTCTGAAGATCCGTTTTGCGGGGGGGACTTCGACTGCATTCCTATCCAGGATATCGATTCTGTCGTCGAGGAACGCTTTGACCTCGTGTGTTCGTGTTGCCATCGTCAGTTGTTTGGTGTGAGACATAATAGTACGGCAGTGGTGGTTGAGTTTGAAGGGTGCATGCAGGGTTACATGCGGCATGCACAGAATATAAACAGGGCGCTAATGACAGTGAAGGGGCACCCCGAACATCCCCGAGTTAATAGTTGGCGTATAGGACCGACGAGCGGCGTGGAATACACCACCCCCTTCGTTCCGAATCTAAGTCATTGTGCATGGGAGTGGACGGTGAGGCGAGGGAACGGTGACCTGGAGAACAGCATGACGCCCTCCACTCCGGTCTTGCGTCTGCGTTCGAGAGACATTTGTTTGTTCGCCTTTGGTCATATAGACACCTGTTTGCCGGCAGCCGAGTTTATATAAGCACTCGAGTACTTGAGTCTTTGAAGGTCTGGGATCCGGACGTTTTGTTTGCTTCACCATCGGGCGAAAAACTCCGAGCCCGGGCCTGATGTCAGGTTTTCTTCCCATGATGGGTGACCTTTGTAGGGTGACCGTGTCTCCCAGTTACTTCAAGTTACCGACACCGGTCAGCAAATTAGTCAAGAAGATTTCAAAGCTCTTACGAATCCGGCGACAAGTCTCGAGCCTTTCTCGCTCTCCCGGCTCGTACCCGTCGACCGCGGCCCCATCGACGTCATGGAAGAGTTCTTGCTCTGCCTGCCCGGTCAACATATTCTCAAAACAGGTACTTATGATAAGATAGCAGCGATTTGAACGTGCGACAGAGCATCCGCTGACCCATATCTCATGCCAGGTCAGCCGTGGATTTGATCTCCGCATCGTCGTTCTTGAGGTATCGACTTGAACTCTTTGCCGTTGGTTTCTCGGTTCCAGTGTAGTCTGGAGGGGGACAGAGGCGGATCAAGGAATACGTGAACATGTGGGAGAACTTTGACGCTATCAAGGGGCACAATCACCTTCTCAGACAGCGATTTTCACTGGGCGGAACTTGTCCCCGTAGGCCGAGATCTCTCGCCAGGCGCTCCAGGCGCTCAATTTCATTCATTCGCGTGCCCCGTATCGCAGCAGATCGGGAGGAGGTTGAGGAGTGGAGGGTCGATCCCCCCGTCACCCCATCCCGGCCCAGCGCATTCACGGTATACCCGCCAGAAAACATCCTTGCTCTCATCGAGTGGAGAAAACCGTGAGTTCCGGCGCATCTGGTGCAATGAGCGAAGTCCTGATCGCCTTGCAGTATTTTCCTAATCCGCCTCCTCCACGCCGAGGACGGGTCGCCTCACCGCCTGCCGCTGAAGAACGTCATCGTGTGGGACGCAGACTTGTACCACCCAAGCACGGATGTCCCGTGCACGGGGATGACCGCCTCCAGGCTAATGATGTTTGTCCGTACCTCTGTGGTCAACATTTTGATTGTTTGGAACTGGAGAACTGGGGATGTGGTAAGAGTGGATAGTTTTCTATCCTATCCGTATTCCGAGTTCACCTTCCTAGACGAGTTCCGACTTTTAACCTCGACGGGCCTGTACACGATGGATGCGCACGAGCTTGACTTGATCGTGTTCGATACTTCTTTTCCGCAGCAATCTCGGCATAGCTGGCGACGCTTCAACATAGCGCCCATGCACCACGACCGATATGCTAGGAGTCTCTGGGCCTGGGGGGCCTGGATTTACACGGACGGCGATAGGTCGCGGGGGGAAGGTTCTCGTGGTGAACCGCTCGTCGTTGATACAACACAATCCGTAGTTGTCCTTGTTCTCTACCACCACGAATGCGGATACATTGCCGACCGGGAGGTGGTTTTTGTCGTCCGGGCTGCGACCCTGGTTGGATACATGTCTTCGACACGCAATGACCTGCGTATACCCTGGGACGACTGGAAGAGAGATGACATGGTTGTGGAGGTCCAAGCCTCCAACCAGCGCGTGACTAGACTGATCATCTATATAAACAAGAAAAGTTGGGGGTGGTTTCAACTTTGCCACACTCAGGTCCGGTCGGAAAGTACGATCACCCTTGTTTCAAAGCGCCGTTGGAATGCCCCCCCCCCTCCAAACCAGACGATGGTGTGGTGAATCCTCCGTCGTTACACTGGCCGTCAAATATGGAAGCAATTCCAAGTTCTTCAAAAGGGTCTGTCGGACACTTACTCGGGCTTGTCCTGATATGCGATACCTGGCCCCAATCCGCAGAAGATCAAGAACATCCTTATTATAACTGCACAAAATAAACACAGGGTAACACGAAACGCATAAGATATACCGCCGCAACCTCCCTCATCAAGAGACGTTAACAACCGCAAACGGAGAAATACCGGGGGGGGGGGAAGCAATGGGAAATCTGGAGTGGAAAACGCAAAGCAAAAAAGAGGGAGGCAGGGAGCAAACGCAACCCGCCACCGCTCTCCCGACGGGCAACCACGAACCAAAACAACAGCAGGCTAGTCATCACTATAATCGCTCGGCGACGGGTAATCATCATCACCAGACATTTCTCCCCCCACGTCGGTGCCCACATCATCGCTCTGGTATCCTTCCTGATCTGGCTCAGAGTCCGGCGAATCCGCACCGGCCAAGAAATCTCCCACCTCGTTCGGATCGTCCGAGTCTCCTTCTCCTCCACCCTGAAGATGCTCGTCCATCTCAGCCATTAAGCCGTCCGTGTCGATACCTACACCCTCTCCGTCTCCTTCAGCATTTTCATCTTCGTCGTATCGGCCTTCGTCTCCGTCTACGATGTCTGACATCCCGTTGAACCCTGCCGGAGGGTCCTCCTCGATCGTCGGCGACCCGAACCTATACGGCTGGGGTTCGGCTCGAGGCTGAGACTGGGGATTCAGGGGAGACGGCCCGTCGGCGTCCCTCTCGTCCCAATCGGACTCCGAATCGCTCAGCACAATAGGAGCAGTCTCAACAAATGTAGACAGTGATGGTTGGGTGCCTCCAAAAGTAGAAGATCCCGTTGCCAACGACAACGAAGTCCCTCCGCCGCCACTTGCGAGTGACGTCAACGGGTTCTTCGACGAAGACGCAGAGGAAGACCCGGTAGGTAGCTCCAGGCTGAAACCTTTCTTCGCAAGTGATTGAGGTTTTGGCTGTGGGTGTGGTTGTTGTGGGGGTACCATCGTAACCTGCGGATTTGGAGGTAGCCCGCCGGCCAACGGAGGTAGTTTGGAGGCCCAGGGTCTCGACTGAAGTTGTGTCTTTTGAGGCGGAGGTGACGGTCTTGACAATTTCGGCACTCTCGCAAACCCCTCGACTTCAGGCTCTCCGAGCTCGATGACGGTCCCGCGACGCTGGACACGACCTATTGTCTCGTCGAAATCGAAAGGAGGTCTTTTGACCCCTCGAATCGCTTCAGACTCCTATACAACAAGTTCTACGGGTGGTGAGCGGTTTGCGATATTTGATTGCGCTTACCTGGGTGGTACCCCCATTTTTCGAATCGATCCGAGAAATCAGAAGGTCCGGATCTGTTGCCTCATGGCCCGGCACACCGACATCTCCCTTGCTAACTGCCTCCAGGGTCGTTGGGGGTCCCGAGACGGAGGTGCGTGGACGATCGACAAGATGACTCCCGATTTGAGTCATGGTGGTGTTCCCTCCGATCACCACTGTCCCACCCGTCCCACCTGGAAAATCAGAAGAGCTGTCTGCCGAATCCCAACCATCACCATCCTCCTCAATTTCTTCATCCATCCCAGGAGAAGGCTTCTCCAACGAATTTGAGGCCCTCTCCAAACGCTGAAGGACGCCCTCGATACTCGGACGGTCATTCGGTTGGGGCATCCAACACAATTCCAAGGCCTTCCATAGGCTCTCCGTGAACCTCACCCCTCGGGGAGGACGTTTACCTTCCACTACCTTCAAGTAAACGGTGTAATCTGCGTCTTTGTGGAATGGTGGATTCCCGCTGACAGTTTCGTATATGACCATTCCAAGAGCATATCAATCCGAAGATTCTGTTGGCCGACTCTTCTTCAATCCGAATCGCTGCGGAGCGATGAGCTCCGGGCCCATCCATCGGACCGTACCGCCCTGTGTGTATGAACTTGAGGACAAAAGGTTCGTGGGATCCAAGATGATCGTAAGTAGACCGAAGTCTGCTAGGCGGGCGTGGCCAGTCGGGTCAATCAGTATGTTGGCCTTGACAAGTGGACTCGTCAGGATAGGAGAGCTACTCCGACCATCAAAAACGCACCCCCTTGAGATCCCCATGAATCATTCCCTTGTTATGGATGTAGATCAGCCCCTTAGCGACACCTGCGAGCTACAGGATTTTGCGATTGTCACCAAGGTGAGGGCAGTAACATTTTGAATGGAGAACCTACAAGCCCGAGCCGGTCCACGTCGGGGTGTTTCCCGACGAAGTCTTTGATGTTTCCATTCGCCATCCAGTCTGATACCATCGCGAACCGGGCCTCTGTCATCGTTACTCCTATTAGTGGCAGGATGTTCGGATGCCGAAGAAATTTCCATGTCACGACCTCCTTGCAGAACCTCTACACAGGGCACTGTCAATGGATTGGCACACAGAAGGAGAGCACAATTAGCAACTCACACCAACTATCCTCTGAAAGTCGCTGTCTGAGTACATCCTTATGACCTTTACAGCAACATCCTGGCCACTATGCTGCCCCTTCCACACGTCCGCATATCCACCCCTGAACGATGCATTGCAGGTTGGGTCGTAGCAAATGGGGATCTTCAAGGCTCTCGGAAGAAGTTTGTGGTAGCCACACACCCTGTACAATAACCTGATGCCTTTACTTCGGGCCGATGGTGAAAGATCGGGGGCATCCAGTGCCTAGTCGACAAAATGCGCCGATCCCAGTTCCAATCAACAGATCCGCGATGGTGAGAAAATATAGAACGTACCTCGTCTATCACATCGATAAAGGTCTGTGCGTCGTTCCCGAGGAGGTGACGGATCATGTCACCCCCACCCTTACTCAAGAAGATTGCCTCAATCAGGGAGGGGAATTCATGTAGAGTGAGCGCGCGTCTGATCAAAATTTCGCAGGCTGGTGTTGAAGTTAAAAAACAAGAAAGTGTCGGGGAGGTCGGGGGGCAATCAGCATTCCGTGTGGGGCCAAAGACATACCATTCTCGGATACAGGTGCTGGGTCTGGGGCACGTTCGCCTACACTGAGGTTTTGTCCGAGACCCAGTGTGTTGAGAGTGCCAAGTATCTGGTGGGTCTCCGACATTTGGTTCGCGGCCTCCTCGTTATACTTTGTGTGTTGCGTGTTTGCCACCCTCCTGAGAGTCCGCTCGATTTCCCGTATAACCCTAGAGGAGTTTTTTTGGTATGGTAAGAAGACAGGGCCGATGCTAGTACACACACCTTTCCGAAACCTCGAGTGCTACCCTCACGGATTCATCGAGATCATCTGTATTCTCCCCTTGGATTGCGGTATTCAGCGCCTCGCATATATTGAAACAGGATTCGGACAGCTGGACGGAATCTTTGTTGTCGATCATCTCGTCCTTGTTGGGTCACCGATGAGATCTAGAGTACACGGATGAACACAGGGCGGCGACAACACTAACCCGAACCAGAGCTAGGATACCACTAGCGGTTATGAAGATCTGTTGTGCGAGGGGGACTTCGATTGCATTCCTGTTCAGGATATCGATTCTGTCGTTGAGGAAGACTTTGACCTCGTGTGTTTGTGTTGCCATCATTGAGTCAGCGGTTCGGTGTGAGCGTAAAAATGCGGCAATGGAGGTTGAGTTTGACGGGTGCAGGCAGGGTTATGGCATGCGGCGTGCACAGATTATAAACTGGGCGCTAATACCAGCCAAGTGAATGCGGCCGAACGTCCTCGAATCAATGGGTCGGGGCATAGGAACGACAGACAAAAGCAGAGAATCGACGAGTAGCATGACATACACCGCTCTCCTCGTTTCGCATCTGAGTCATTGTGCATGGGAATGGACGGTGAGACTTGGGCAGGTGGGGTAACAATAACATGGGGAACAGTGCATGCGTCCATGTGCGGGAGACGTTTGTTTGTTCGTCTTTGGTCATTTAGGCGCCTGTTTTCCGGCAGCTTCAAGTCGCGGGACTCCGTCTGGGGCTCGGGTCGCCTTCTCTTTTTCTTTACACCGAGTGCGACTCCCTCCTCTTGCCTTCAGTCGTGGAGCGCTTCGTGCCGATGGGTTCCAGCCTGACTAGGTTGAAGATCGACGAGTCGCCGACCATGCCACGTACTATCACCTCCACACTACAGTTGCTCTCCAGAATCCCGTTCTTCGAAGGCAACAATTCGTCGGCATTGTGCTCCCGCTTGGATCAAGGAGGCTCCTCAGGACTACCACGTTGGATCCCGCCCTCACACGGTTTCTCGATTCGAAGATTGACACAACGTATTTCCTGCAAAAAGCGGTCCCAGTGAACCAATGGCTTTCCAGATCCAGTACGACTTTCACGTCTCTGGCAGTACACGGGAATCCTGATTGTGAGCGTTGACCTCCGGAGTGCGATACACCTATCGATTCATCCCGCTGACGGGGTGGTTTCCCTCTAGCCCTCCCCCCAACCAATTCACTCCATCGGACCTCTCGCTATGCCACGTGCTTGCTGCATTGGGATGACGACTTTGAAGGAGACGTGGATGGGAACCTGGTGCGGTTGTGAATTGGCTCGCGCTCGCGGGATGGGACGTTGAACGCGACCATTCCGAAGTTTCACCCTCGTCAGCCAAGACCGCGCCAAACAGTGCGACGGCCATAATTTTGCAGGAGATGATCCAAGGGGTAGGACACCGTGACTTTCTCCCGCCACCACCTGTCTTACCGTTTTGCACAGTTTGATTTGTCCGCGTTGACTCACCGTAGAACGATCTTGGACCCATCAAAACTCGAGTGCCTGAACAAAAACCGTCTCATGGAGACGTGGTCCCGGGCTGAATGCTTTGGCAAATCGCGTGATTGGTTCAGTGAAGGAGGCTTTCCCAGATAGGTGTGTGTGCGCTACGTACATATCTCATCCATAACCGCACACTTATAGCCCACGCCAGTGAGTATACGACCGCGGACCACGTAAAACAAGTTATCTTGGCTCTACAGGTATGGTGCTACCCCGAATTGAATGGAGGTTATTCAACTCGGCCAACAGAGTCGAGTTACCAATATCCTCGACATCGCAAAACTCGCCCCTTACTTCTTTGTCGAACCTGACTATGGATCGCAGGAGGCGGAATCCATGGTCAAGTCCATCCCTCAAGCTGACATCGGTGAGGTATAACTGGCACAGCCCGAGATTTTCTGACTGATATGGGGAGTCCTCTTAGTAAAAATCTTGACCAATGTCGTCCCGAAACTGGAACTGGTGGAGTCTTGGACGGAGGATGAGCTGATAACCGTCCTTCACGAGGCTGCCCGGGAGCTTGGTGTTGCTCAAAAGACTTTTATGACGGTTCTAAGGCACGCATTGAGCGGTATGAAGGTATGCGGAACCTTATCTTAAAGCTCGCAGAATTCTTACCATCCCGAAAGACTGGACCCGGCGTAGCGGAAATCATGGACGCTCTAGGAAAAGAGCGGAGTGTGACTCGTCTGCGGGGTCGGGAGTTCGTATCTTGAGTACGATGCGACTGACTTCATAGCCCCAGACAGGAGTGTATATAGTGGCCGGTGGCCGTGGTATCTTACGTGGAGGTGACGGTCGGCGCCCACATAGATCAGTCTCAAAAAGGTATTATCGATACAGTATCTCGACGTCAATACGGGGTACATGTCCCTATGCTACATAATCCGTGAAGGACCACAAACATCATGCCCTCCTCTTTATAGTCCACTTCTTCTGTGGAGGCGACGCTCCAGGTTTAACCAAACCCTTGTCGACCCTCGAAATCACAGAGCAAATGAATTTCGGAATACAATCCTCATCGCACTCGGCGTTGTGCCCGTACGCCTTCACCCAAGCTTCTACACAGACTTTAACCTCCACCGGCGTGCCTGCCATGACGAGATGTGCGAGCCTAAGCCTGATCACCTCTTCAGCACCATATATTCCCCCCGGGCAACTATAACAGTTCAATTTGAGGGGTGTTTGCTTGATAATCTCCACCACCGCTTCGAGGTAGCTCGC
>Ga0307515_10008156_pt1 | contig 20516 bp, 14 predicted proteins | sample 17_EM_MG_FD_194513 | JGI IMG/M metagenome (GOLD analysis project Ga0307515, IMG submission 194513) | Populus trichocarpa ectomycorrhiza microbial communities from riparian zone in the Pacific Northwest, United States - 17_EM | ecosystem: Host-associated > Plants > Roots > Unclassified | place...
TTCAGGCCGCACGGCCCGACCCTGCTCTATACACGGGCGCCCGCGAGCCCTCCAAGACAAAACCAGGCGGCCGAGGTTGCCCGAGCGCGATGGCCGGCGCGTGTCTCCGGTCACACCGGATCGCGTGCAGCGGGTCCGACAAGTACACTCGCCCGCTGGATGGCGCACCGAGTCGAGACCGACATCACCGTGCAGCGGTTCGGGTTCCTCAGCGATGACGCCGGGAGCCGGCTGCGATTCCCGAGGGCCGAGACTCACAACATCGAGGGTGGGACCGCCTCGATCGGCTACGGCGCCAGCGACTGCGTGCTCGACGACCTCGAGGGCCGGCTCGACACCCTGCGCTGGACCGCCGAGGCGGCGTCGATCGGCGGCGCGTGGCTGCGCGACGCGGCCGGCCGGATCGACATGGCGGTCGAGCGGCTCGAGATGCCGCGCGGGCTGCGCCTGGTGCGCGCCGACCGCGGGGTCGAGCTCGTCGCACCGTACATCTCGCTGTCCGAGATGAAGCTCACCGTGCACGGGCCGTTCGGCCGCGGCGCCGGTGCCGGCACCCCGGCCGCGCCCAGGCCGGCCGATCCGGCGCTCCGCCAGTCCAAGCTGGGGTTCCTCGACAGCCTGTCGGGCCGGATCTACCTCACGGTGAAGGTCGTGCTCGACCTGCCGGTGATCGGCAACCGCTCGCTCGATCAGGAGCTCCGGGTGCCGATCCAGGAGGGCAGCCTCGACTACCGCGCGCTCGAGGACAGCCTCGACTGGCTCGAGGGCGCGTTCCTCGACATCAAGCACGACGGCGACAAGCTGGCGCTGGCGTGGAAGGTGCCGATCTTCGGCTCGTCGCACGAGCTGATCAGCTGGGCGCTCGATGCCGACGCCACGGTGAAGGCCACGTTCGGCCGCGTCCCGGTGCGCTCGCTGACCGACTTCACCATCGGCTCGGGCCGCCCGTCCGGCAAGCCCGACGACGGCAAGCGCCAGACGCTGCAGTCGCTGTCGCTCGACGCGATCGACATCGCGCTGTCGCTGCTCGCGCCGCACTCGGTCGAGGTCGGCGGCGGCGTGGTCATGGTCGGCGGCGACGATCAGCCCGGCATGGTCGACCTCAAGGTCAGCGGCTCGCTCCACGATCGCGGTCCCGGCGAGCTCAAGGGCGCGATCGGCAGCATCGACACCACGATCAAGGACGTCCAGCTCGGCCCGGTCAAGCTGACCGCCGACCGGCTGCACTTCGACGGCATCGACGAGCTCGAGGTCGCGTTCGACGGGTTCCGCCCGGCCCACGTCACGGTCGTCGTCCACCGCGTCACCGCGACCAACGTCTCGCTGCAGCTCGCCAGCAAGGCGTGACGCGCCCGTTCGTCGGCGGCGCGGTGGTGAGTGGTCCGTCACGGTAGGATAGCTTCGCCGGCGGCCCACATCGCACCACTCGATCCAGCGGCGCGCGTCGAACCGCCTCGGCGCGGCTCCATGATAGGAATCGAGCATGGCGATTTCGAGATGGCTGGTCGGGTTCGGGATGTCGATGATCGGACTCGCGGCGTGCGGCTTCAAGCAAGGCGCGAGCATCGATGCCGGCGCCGGCGACGACGCGAGCACCGACGACGCCCGCGCCGGCGATGACGGTGGAGCGCCGGACGCGCCCGACGGCGGTCAGTCGGTCGATATCCCGTTCCGGAGCTGCATGGGATTGCAGATGTCCTGTGGGGCGAGTGGCAATGATAATTGCTGCAACAGCCCGGCGCTCCCGGCCGGGAACTACTTCCGGAGCTACGACATCGCCCCGGACGACGCGTTCGGGAGCATGAACGCGCCGGCGACGCTCGGCGAGCTTCGGCTCGACAAGTACGAGGTGACGGTCGGGCGGTTCCGGGCGTTCGTCGCCGCCGGCAAGGGAACCCAGGCCGGTCCGCCGGCAGTGGGATCTGGCGCGCATGCGGCGATCGCCGGCAGCGGCTGGGACGCGAGCTGGAACACGAGCCTGGCCGCGACGCGCGCCGACCTCATGGCCGCCGTGAAGTGCACCGGGGTGCCGACCTGGACCGACAGCGCGGAGAGCAACGAGAGCCGCCCGATCAACTGCGTCACCTGGTACGAGGCCATGGCGTTCTGCGCCTGGGACGGTGGCTACCTGCCGACCGAGGCCGAGTGGAACTACGCCGCGACCGGTGGCGATGAGCAGCGCGCGTATCCCTGGTCGATTCCCGCGGCGGCGACGGTGCTGAACGGCGCGCACGCGAGCTACAAGGACGGCGCGGACTGCGTCGGCGATGCTCAGCCCGGCTGCACGATCGCGGATCTGGTCGTCGTGGGCAACAAGGCTCCGGGCGAGGGCCGCTGGGGGCAATCGGATCTGGCAGGCAACGTCCGCGAATGGGTGCTCGACTACCACGCTGCGGCCTATTCCGCCGCGTGTACGAACTGTGCCCAGCTGGTGCCGTCCCCGGCTCGGGTCGCTCGCGGTGGGGGCTTTGGCAGCGATGGCTTCTCGCTCCGGACCGGCTTCCGCATCAACCCGGCTCCCAGCGATCGCAGTGACCTCACCGGCATTCGCTGCGCGAGACCTCCCCAGTAGCCGTCACGGCGCCCGCGGCGCGGATCGATTCATCGCGCCTGCGGCGCGGATCGATTCATCGCGCCTGCGGCGCGACCATGTCCTCGGGACGGACCCAGCGGTCGAAGTCGTCGCCGGTGACATAGCCCAGGATGACCGCGGCGTCGCGCAGCGTCGTGCCGGTGGCATGGGCGTGCTTGGCGACCTGGGCGGCCTTGTCGTAGCCGATGTGGGGCGCCAGCGCGGTGACCAGCATCAGGCTGCCGCGCAGCTTGCGGTCGATCTCGGCGCGGTTGGGCTCGATGCCACGCGCGCAGTGCTCGTCGAACGAGGTGCTGGCGTCGCCGAGGAGCCGGATCGATTGCAGGACGTTGTGGGCGATCAGCGGCTTGTAGACGTTGAGCTCGAAGTTGCCGCTGGCGCCACCGATCGCGATCGCGACGTCATTGCCCATGACCTGGGCGCACACCATGGTCAGCGCCTCGCACTGGGTCGGGTTGACCTTGCCGGGCATGATCGAGCTGCCCGGCTCGTTCTCGGGGATGATGAGCTCGCCCAGGCCGCTGCGCGGGCCGCTGGCGAGCCAGCGCACGTCGTTGGCGATCTTCATCAGCGCGGTCGCGAGCAGCTTGATCGCGCCGTGCAGGCCGACCAGCGCGTCGTGCGCGGCGAGCGCGGCGAACTTGTTGGGCGCGGTGACGAACGCGAGGCCGGTGAGCTCGGCCAGCCGGGTCGCGACGCGGACCGCGTAGTCCGGGTGGGTGTTGAGCCCGGTGCCGACCGCGGTGCCGCCGAGCGCGAGTTCGTGGACCGCCGGCAGCGCGGCGCGGATCGCGGCGAGCGCGTGGTCGAGCTGCGCGACCCAGCCGCTGATCTCCTGGCCGAGGGTGAGCGGCGTGGCGTCCTGCAGGTGGGTGCGGCCGATCTTGACGATGTCGGCGAACGCGCGCGACTTGCCGGCGAGCGTGTCGCGCAGCCGCGCCACGGCCGGCAGCAGGTGGTGCACGACCCGTCCGGCGGCGGCGACGTGCATCGCCGCGGGGAACACGTCGTTGGAGCTCTGCGACAGGTTGACGTCGTCGTTGGGGTGGATCGGCCGCTTGCTGCCGCGCTCGCCGCCGGCGAGCTCGATCGCGCGGTTGGCGATCACCTCGTTGACGTTCATGTTGGTCTGGGTGCCGCTGCCGGTCTGCCACACCACGAGCGGGAACTCGTCGTCGAGATCGCCGCGCGCGACCGCGGCGGCGGCGGCGACGACCAGCTGCGCCTTGGCGTCGGGCAGGAGGCCGAGGTCGCAGTTGACCTGCGCCGAGGCCTGCTTGATCGCGGCGAGCGCGTGGATCAGCTCGCGCGGCATCCGATCGCCGCCGATCCGGAAGTTCTCGAGGGAGCGCTGGGTCTGGGCGCCCCAGTAGCGCGCGGCGTCGACCTCGATCGCGCCCATGCTGTCGGTTTCGGTACGGGTAGCCATGCCCGGCTCATACCACCAGCCTCGCAGTCGGCACGACCGGCACCAGAAATGATCGGACGCGCGACGCGACGCGCGGTGGTCTCCTCTCGATACACTCAGATGTCGTCGTCGTGCGCGTGGCTGGCGTGGCCCGCGCGGCCGCCGCGTGCGCGCAGCCGCTCGGCGCGCGCCGCCGCATCGGCGAAGCTCGGATCGCGCTTGAGCACCATCTCGAGGTAGTACAGCGCCTCGGCGTCGTCGCCGATCGACTCGTAGGTCATGCCGATCTCGTAGTACAGGCTCTGGCGCTCGCGCTCGGTGGGAGCGGCGTGCAGGCCCTGCTTGAACTGGTGGACCGCCTCGGACGGGTTGCCCATCTCGCGCAGGCACATGCCGATCATGACGCGGCACTGGACCTCGCGGCCGGGCGCGCGCAGCGCCTTCTCGAACGCCTTGATCGCGTCGTCGTGGAGCGCCATCTCCTTGTAGGCCAGGCCGAGGTCGTAGTGGGTCTCGGCGTCGCCCTCGTCGACCGGCTTCTCGAGCATCACGGTGGGCTGGCGCTTGCGCGGCACCGGGGTCTGGACCGGCTGCGAGTTGGCGTCGAGCTCGACCAGCTCCTCGGGGGCCATCTCCTCGATCTCGTCGAGATCGAGCGCGTCGGTGCCGCTTGTGTCGACCTGGCCGATCGGGTCCGGGCCGACGTCGAGCGCCGCGTCGCCGCCGGCCGCGACCGCCTCGACCTCGCGCAGCTTGGCGAGCACCATGCGGTGGCCGGGGTAGCGCGCGAGCAGCGTGTTGAGCACGTCGATCGCCTCGGCGTACATGCCCTGCCCCGAGTAGAACTCGGCCTCGTCGAGGTCGTCCTCCATGCTGGTCTCGGCGCGCCCGCCGCCGGTGGCGTCGTCACCGGGGAACGCCGAGGACACGGTGTGCGCGGCGGTCGGATCGGAGAACGAAGGCGGGGTCTGCACTGCCTCGGTGCCGTACGGGTCGTAGCCGCCGGAGATGTTGAGCCCGTCCTCGGGGACGGCGTCGTACGAGCTCGAGTCGATCGAGTCGGCCGTGGGCATCGGCAGGTCGGTCTCCTCGAAGCCGCTGACGTAGACCGCATCGGTCTCGCCGGGGGAGAGCGGACCGAGCGGGTGCGCCGACCCCGGGCCGGCCAGGCTCTGCCCGGCGTGACCGGCGCCGTGGGTCAGCGGCCTGACCGCGGCGTCGAACGCGCGCGCCTCGTCGGGATCGAACGGCAGGTCGTCGGCCAGGTCGGCCCTGGCGCCGTGCAGCTCGCGGGCGACGTCGCGATCGATGTCGTCGCCGAGCTCGACGTCGTCGAGCTGCGCGTCGAGCGCGCGGGCATCGTCGAGCGACTCGGCCCAGCGCGGCCGGTCGACGATCAGGTCGCCCATCTCGTCGAGCTGGCGCGACGCGAGCGCCTCGGCGACCTCGGGCGACATCTGCCGGGTCGCCTGCGACGGCGATGGCTCGAAGTCGAGCTCGAAGTCGGACTCGGCAGGCGGATAGCCGCCGTTGGGCCGCTGCGGTGGCCGGCCCGGCGCCGGGCTGCCGTGCGCGCGCGGCCGGCCGATCAGCTCGGCGGGATCGAACTCGTCGATCGAGTCCCGGCTGGCGTCGAGCTCGGCGTCGACCAGCGCGATCGACCCGCCGTAGTCCGGCGAGACCTCGAGCTCGGCGCTCTGCGACGACATCCGCGCCACGCGCAGCCGGAACTTGCGCGCCAGGTCGAACGCCCCGGTGTGCGTGCCGTTCATCGCGAGCACCTCCTGCAGGTAGCCCTCGGCGCGGTCGGGATCGCCGGGCGCGACGACCTCGGCGAGGCGGAGCAGCTCGACCTCGGCCTCGCGCTCGTGGCCCTGCGACAGGAGGATGTCCTTGAGGCGCTCGCGGGCCTCGACGTTGTCGCTGTCGAGCGTGAACACCCGGCGCAGGTGATCGATCGCCTTCGTGTGCAGGCCGTACTTCACGTAGACGTCGGTCTCGGCGAGGATCTTCTGGATCTCCTCGGCGAGGCGCTCGCCGTCGGCCGACATCGCCCGCGGATCGGGCGGCGGCTCCATGTCGGCGGAGAAGTCGGAGTCGTCGTACTCGGGCAGCGCGAAGTCCACCCCGGACAGCGACTGCTCGTCGATCAGCGGCATCGAGCCGGTCATCCGCGCCGACGGCGGCTCGTACGACGGCAGGTCGCTGGTCAGGTTGAACCGCGCGTCCGCCGCCTGGGCGCGGATCTGCACCGGCATCGGCGTCACCGGGCGCGCGACCGGCGCGGGCTGCGACGTGCGCGCCGCGGCCTGCGCCGCCGGCCCCAGGAACGCGATCGCGTCGGCGTCGCCGGGCACGATCTCGAGGATCCGGCGGAACACCTCCTCGGCGTGCTCCTTGTGCTTGTTCTCGACGTGGATCCGCGCGAGCTCCTTGAGCACGCTGACGGTCTTGGCCTTCTGCTCGAGCGCCTGGAACGCCTGGGCGAGCAGGCCCAGGGTCTCGACGTCGCGCGGATCAGCCTTGAAGCACGCCTGGAGCTTCTGCAGCGCGCGCCGCGGGTCGTTGCGCCGCAGGTAGAGCCCGGCGAGCTCGCGGTTGAGCGGCTGGTTGGCCGGCTTGTGCCACAGCAGGCGCTCGGCGACCTTGAGGAAGTCGTCCTGGCGGCCCTGGCGGCGCAGCTGCTCGCACGCGATCTGGAACTCGGTCGCGGCGTCGTCGACCAGGCCCTCCTTGGAGTACAGCTCGGCGAGCTTGATCCGGGTCGCGATGTTCTCGGGATCGAGATCGACGAGCTTCTTGACCGTGGCGAGCGCTTCCTTGGTGTTGCCCTCGCGGTGGAAGTGCGCGGCGACCGACTCGAAGTGCTGCATCGCCTCGGGCATCATCCGCAGCTCGCGATACAGCTCGGCGAGCTTCAAGATCACGTCGACGAGGCGCGGATCGAGCTTGACGATCTGCTTGTAGACCGCGACCGATTTATGGAGGAAGCCCTGGTCGTGATAGAACCGCGCGACCTTGAGGTAGGTCTCGATCGCGTCCTGCTTGGCGCCTTTCTTGGCGTAGAGGTCGCCGATCTTGAGCCACACGCGGACGTCCTTGGGATCCTCGTGGACGATCCGCAGGTACTCCTTGACCGCCTTGTCGATCTGTCCCTTGTCGACAAACTTGCGGGCCGCGTCCATGACCTTCTCTTTGTTAAAGGCCACGGTACGTCGGATCCTCCCGGTGCGTTGCATCACACCGACGTGCTCGCACGCGAGCCATCGGTCGACGGCAGTAGGGCCCGCGCATCGGTCCAAGGGTACGGCCTTGCCCGACGAAGGGTCAAGGAAATCCACCAGCGAATCCCGAGCCTTACCCGAGTGCCTTCCTCACATCTGATCACTGGTCGGAGGGGTCAACGATCCCGAGATCACCGCGTTCTGTCAGGCTGCTGACGCTCGCTCTGCGAGCAGCCGCCCGACGAAGCCGGTGTCGAAATCGCCTCGGATGAATTCGGGGTTGCTGATGATCCGCCGCAAGAACGGGATGTTGGTCCGAATCCCCTCGATGACCATCTCGTCGAGACAGCGTCGCGCGCGTCGCAACGCTGCCATGCGATCGACGTCGTGCACGATCACTTTTGCGAGCAACGAGTCATAGTTGGGAGGAACCACGTAACCGGCGTACACGTGCGTATCTACACGCACACCGAGGCCCCCGGGCATGTGAAGCGCGCTGATCTTGCCCGGCGACGGCGCGAACGTGACCGGATCCTCGGCGTTGATCCGCATCTCGATCGCGTGGCCTCGCGCACGGCGCTCGTCGGTGAATGACAGCGGCTCACCGGCGGCGATCCGGATCTGCTCGCGCACCAGATCGATCCCGGTGACCAGCTCGGTCACCGGGTGCTCGACCTGAAGCCGGGTGTTCATCTCCATGAAATAGAACTGGCCGTCGGTGTCGAGCAGGTACTCCATCGTGCCGACGCTGAAGTAGCCGATCGATTCGATCGCGCGGACCGACGCGGTGGTGAGCAGCGCGCGGGTCGCCTCGGGCAGCGCCGGCGACGGCGACTCCTCGAGCACCTTCTGGTGGCGGCGCTGGATCGAGCACTCGCGCTCGCCCAGGTGGGTGTAGTGGCCGTGCTTGTCGGCGACGACCTGGATCTCGATGTGGCGCGGCTTCTGGCAGTACCGCTCCATGTACATCTCGGGGTTGCCGAACGCCGCCTGGGCCTCGGTCCGACCCATCGCCCAGGCCTCGAGCAGCTTCTCCTTCTCCCAGACGATCTTCATGCCGCGGCCACCGCCGCCCGCGCTGGCCTTGAGGATCACCGGCAGGCCGATCCGTTCGGCGGCCTCGAGCAGCTGAACCTCGTCGTGCAGGCCGGACGAGCCCGGCAGGGTCGGCACGCCCGCGGCCGCCATCGCCGCGCGCGCTCGAATCTTGTCGCCCATCAGGCGCATCGCGTCGGCGGGCGGGCCGATCCAGGTCAGCCCGCACTTGCGGCAGACCTCGGCGAACTCGGGGTTCTCCGACAGGAATCCGTAGCCCGGGTGGACCGCGTCGGCGCCGGTGACCTCGGCGGCCGAGATGATCATCGGCACGTTGAGGTAGCTCAGGCGCGACGGTGGCGGGCCGATGCACACCGCCTGGTCGGCGAACTTGACGTGGAGCGCGTCGGCGTCGGCGGTCGAGTACACCGCGACCGAGGCCAGACCCATCTCGCGGCAGGCCCGGATCACGCGCAGCGCGATCTCGCCGCGGTTGGCGATCAGTACCTTCTTGAACATGGCCGCTCCTGGCTTACCACCCTGGGCTGGATCACGGGGCGATCTTGAACAGCGGCTGGCCGTACTCGACCGGCGCGCCGTCGTCGACGAGGATCGCGGTGACCGTGCCTCCGACGTCGGCCTCGATCTCGTTCATCAGCTTCATCGCCTCGACGATGCACAGCACCTGGCCCTTGTCGACCTTGTCGTGGAGCGAGACGTAGTTGGGCGAGTCGGGGTTGGGCTTCCGGTAGAACGTGCCGACGAACGGCGAGGTCACGACGTGGGTCTTGTCGTCGACCGCGGGCGCTGGAGCGGCCGGCGCCACGGCCGGCGCAGGCCCGGCGCCGAGCGCGGCCGCCACCGGCGCGGCTTGCAGCGGCAGGACCTGCGCGGTCCCACGCCGCACCGTCAGCGTGATCTCCTTGGTATCGAGGATCAGCTCGGACAGGTTGTGCTCGGCGACGATCTCGGCGAGGCCGCGCGCCATCGCGACGAGCGCTGGTCCGGCAGCGTCAGCCGGCTCGGGTCGACGCTCTTCGGCCTTGGGTTTTCCGCGGGATGCCATCGCGAGTCGTAGCTTCCACGTGGCCAAGGGCCGCGTCCAGTCCCAGGTAGTAGCTTTGTGCCCCGAAGCCACAGATCTGTCCGACGCACTTGGCCGCGGTGAGCGAGCCTTGGCGAAACGGCTCGCGCGCATGCAGGTTCGATAAGTGCACCTCGACCGCGGGCAGCGCGACGGCGTCGAGCGCGTCGCGGATCGCGACCGAGGTGTGGGTGTAGCCGCCCGGGTTGATCAGGATGGCGTGCGCCCAGCCCCGGGCGCGCTGGATCAGGTCGACCAGCTCGCCCTCGAGGTTGCTCTGCGCGCAGCGGACCTCGGCGCTGCGCGCGGCCGCGCGCCGGGCGAGCTCGGCGTCGATCTCGACCAGCGTGGTCGAGCCATAGACCGCCGGATCGCGGGTCCCGAGCAGGTTGAGGTTTGGTCCGTGCAGGACCTGAACGCGGATCCGGGGCGCCCGGCGCGCCCGCTCGCTCACCCCGCGGGGATTCCCGCGCTCGGTCACAGCTGCGCGACGAGCGCCGGCTGGGCGAGCCGCGCGAGGTAGCGCGCCTTGCCGAAGTTGCCCTCGGGCGCCATCACGATCGCGATGAAGTACTGCGGCGACAGCATCCGGCAGACCAGGAGCAGGCGCTGCGCCTTGACCGAGAGCTCCTCGAGGCTGCCGACCGCCAGGCTCTCGCCCGCCTTGCGGACCTGGCCCAGGATGAACGAGAACTCCATCGCGACGGTGTTGACGTCGACGCGGTCGTCGAGCTTGATGTAGCTGTCGACGGAGATCCCGTCGAGGCCCATGACCACCGCGGCGATTCCGCCCTCGATGTTGTCGACCACCTTCTTGAGCGTTTCAGCGAACAAGTTCCACCTTGGCCGAGGAGGGTACTAGACCTGCAGGAGTTGATCGATAGCCAGCGAGGTCAATCGCCGGACGCGCCGGTGAAAGCAGTCTTGGTGCCGACCGCGGGACAGATCAGAAGACCGCGGGGATCCGAGCAGCAATCGACGACGCCGTCCTGGCCGGGATTGCACGCGTTGCCGACGCGCGGCACGAAGCTCGCCGCCAGCAGCGCGCACTCGCCCTTGTCCAGCACGAGGCCCGCGGCGAGGATCGTCACCGGGTAGTGAAACGTCTGGCTGGTGACCTCGCCGCCGGCGAGATCGCCGACGATCCTGAAGCTGGCGTCGGCGACCACCGAGGTGAAGCCCGCCTTGGCCTGGAGCGCGACCGCGAGCTCGGCCGGGATCAGATCGAACGGGATGTCGGTGACGGTGCCGTTGGGGTGCAGCGGCACGGTGAACGGCGACTTGAAGTGCAACAGGTTCGCGCTCTTGAACGCGGCGAGCTCCGCGTCGCTGAACACCGTCGTGTTCGGGAACGCGATGTCGATGTTGGCGCCGCTGGTGAAGATCGTCCGCTGGTCCTCCTGCCCGGTCAGCGCGGTGATCCGGCTCTTGAGCTGGGCCCCGAACAGGTAGCCGGTGCCGCGCTGGACGTCGAGCGCGCCCTGCGCGAGCCCGACCTCGGTCGCCTCGCTGGTGAACGTGCAGCTGCCGGTCGACGAGCCGGCCAGCACGTTGCGGAGCACGATGATGCTCTCGTCTCCGCCGTTGGCCACACAGCCCGCCGCGGCGGCGAGCGCCAGCGCAGTGGCCAGGGTTCCGAGGGTCGACGCCGCGATTGCCCGTTGCATGGTGCCTCCGAGGGAGATCGTATCAAGCGGCCGGATCCGGACGCAAAATTGTTCGAAGCTCGGTGATCGCGATGTCGGCGGGCTCACACGCCCCCACCTCGCGGATCAGCAAGAAGCGGAGTTTGCTGCCGATCCGCTTCTTGTCGACCTGGAGCCGCGCGAACGCGTCGTCGGTCAGGTACGGATCGAGGTCGCCGGGGAGCCCGCTGGCGCGCAGCGCCGCGACGAGCTCGTGCTCGAGGTCGCGTCGGGTACCGCACACCGCCGCGGACACCCGGCACGCCGCGATCAGGCCCAGGCCGACCGCCTCGCCGTGCAGCATGCCGGTCGCGGCCTCGATCGCGTGGCCGACGGTGTGGCCGAGGTTGAGCAGCGCGCGGTGGCCGGTCAGCTCGCGCTCGTCGCGGCCGACCACCGCGGCCTTGAGCGCGATCGCGCGCTCGATCACGGTGCGCAGCTCGGCCGGCGGCGGCGTGGCATCGGGGCCAGCCGCCCAGCCCGCGCAGGTCACGACCTGGGTCCACAGCTCGCGGCCGTCGAGCAGCGCGTACTTCCACAGCTCGCCGAACCCGGCGCGACGCTCGCGGCCGGGCAGGGTCACCAGGGTCTCGAGCGCGCACGCGACCAGCCGGGGCTGCCAGATCGCGCCCACCAGGTTCTTGCCGGCCGGCAGATCGACCGCGGTCTTGCCGCCGATCGCCGCGTCGGACATCGCGACGATCGTGGTCGGGATCTGGATCACCGCGATGCCGCGGTACAGCGTGGCGGCGACGAAGCCGGCGAGGTCGCCGACCACTCCGCCGCCGAGCGCGAGGATCGCCGAGCCGCGATCGAGGCCGGCGGCGACCAGCTGGTGGCAGATCCGTTCGTAGCTCGCGAACGACTTGGAGGCCTCGCCCGGCGGGATCGCGACGACCTCGATCGGCCCGTGGCCGGCGCCGAGCAGCGTGGTGAGCGGCGCGAGCCAGTGCCGCGCCACGCTGGTGTCGGTGACGATCGCGAGCCTGCCGGCATCGCCGAGCGCGGCGCGCAGCATCGCGAGGTCGAGGTGCTCGGTGACGCTGATCGGGTAGCTGCGCTCGCCCAGCGCGACCAGCGCGACGCCCGGCTGCGGCGACCTGCGCCACGCGCGCTCGACCGCACACACCGCCTCGGCGACCTCGGCGACCGAGCGGCCGGTGGTGTCGACCACCGCGTGGGCGCGGCGATACACCGGGGCGCGCCGGGCCCACAGCTCGGAGGCCGATCCGAGCAGCGGCCGCTGGGCGGCCGGCCGCGCCGCGCGCTCGGCCGCCGCGCGGGCCTCGGCCTCGGCGACGTCGACGCCGAGCGCGACCACCAGGCCCGCGGCGCGCATCCGCGACAGGTTATCGCCGTGCGCCGCCGCGCCACCGCCGGTGGCGATCACCGCGCCCGGGGCTCCCGAGGCTCCCGGCGCTCCGCCCGCGGCGATCAGCTTGCCCAGCGCCTGGGCCTCGCGCCGGCGGAACTCGGCCTCGTCGCGCGCGACCAGCTGGGCGACCGGGATCCCGGCCTCGGCGATCACATCGTCGAGATCGACGAACCGCCGGCCGGTCGCGGCCGCGATCGCCCGGCCGACCGAGGTCTTGCCGGCGGCCATGAAGCCGATCAGGAATAGCGGCGCCGCCACCCGGTCACTATGACTCACTTGCAGGACAGCAGCGCCCGGTTGGTGATCTTGGGCGTGATGAACACCAGGAGCTCGGTGCGATCGTCCTGCTCGCGGCGGTTCTTGAACAGCCAGCCGAGCACCGGCAGGTCGCCGAGCAGCGGGATCTTCTTGTAATTCAGCGACGTGTTGCGGGTGTAGATGCCGCCGAGCACGCTGGTCTCGCCGTCGGCGACCAGCATCGAGGTCCGCGCCTCCTTGCGCGTGATCGTCGGATCGCCGCGCGCGCCGGTGTTGCTGAAGTCCGGCGCGTTCTTCTGGACGGTGAGCGTCATCGAGATCGCGCAGTCGTGCTGGGACACGGTCGGCGTGACGTCGAGCCGCAGATCCGCCTGGACGAACTGGGTCTGGGTGCCGGTCGCCGACACGGTCGAGATCGGGATCGACACGCCCGACGCGATGCTCGCCTGCTTGTTGTTGAGCACGGTGACCTTGGGCGCCGAGATGATCCGGATCGTGCCGGTGTCCTCGAGCGCCGACAGCCGGAGGTTGATGTTGAAGTTGCCGCCGACCGAGCCGAGCGCCAGGCCGAGCGCGCCACCCTCGCCGGTGCCGGTCGCGGCCGGCAGGTTGACCGCGAAGTCCGAGGGTGCGGCGACGCCGTTGCGGTTGGTCGTGTTGTCCTCGTTGCCGCCGACCAGGCTGATCGACGACGGCCACACCAGCCCGGTCGCGTTGCCGCCGCCCGCGCCGGCGAGCGCCCGGCCGCCCCACTGGATGCCGAGCTGGCGCAGGAACGTCGAGTTGGCCTCGACGATGCGGGCCTCGATCGAGATCTGCGGGGTCTGGGTGTCGAGCGACGTCGCGAGCCGCGCGATCTGATCGCGGTTGCCCGACACGTCGGTCACGATCAGCTGGTTGGTCCGCTCGTCGACGGCGAGCTTGCCGTGCGGCGACAGCATCGGCTCGAGCTTGCGCTGCAGGTCGCTCGCCGACGCGTAGTTGAGCGGGATCAGCTGGCTGCGCGGCGACTCGGCCTTGAGCTGGGCCTCGCGGCGCGCGGCCTCGGCCTCGTCCTCGGCGTCGAGCTCCTTGCGCGGCGCGATCCGGTAGAGGTTGCCCTCGCGGCGGTACCACAGCTGGTGCGACGACAGGATGACCTCGAGCGCCTGGTCCCACGGCACGCGCTTCAGGTCGAGCGTGACCTTGGCGTCGATCGTGTCGGGGACGACGATCGAGACCTTGCCGACGTCGGCGATGATCCGCAGCAGGTCGTGGATCGGCGCGTCCTTGAAGTGCAGCTCCATCGGCTGGCCGTGATAGACCCGCCGGCGGCTGCCCTGCGGCGGCAGCTGGGTCACCGACTGCTGGGCGATCGCGGTCGACGCGGCGCCGAAGCCGCCGACGATCGGCGACGGCAGGTTCTGGGTCCGCGCGATCCCCGGGCGGGTGGTGACCGGGCGTCTGGCGACGTCGGCACCGACGAAGTTCCAGCGGATCGCGCCGGACTCGCGGTCGAAGCTCGGGGTCGCCGGTGCCGACAGCTCGGCGATCACGCGGACCCGGCCGGGCACGCGGCGGTCGCGGAACGACGACACCGCGCGGACCGGGCCGCGGAACCGGCTGGTGTCGAGCTTGCGCTCGAGCCGCGCGGCGAGCTCGGCGTGATCGATGATCAGCTCGGCCGCGGTCGCGGTGACCTCGCCGACGGCGACGGTCGCGTCGCCGGTGATCGCGATCGTGACGTGGCCGGTGACGTCGTCGCCGGAGAACGCGATGTCGCGGACCTGGGCCGGCGGTCCGGCCTTGCCGGCGGCTGCGGGCCCGGCGGCCGGCGCGGGGGCCGGGGCCGGGGGCGTGGGCGCGGGGAGAGTGGGCGCAGCGGGCGCCGCATTTCGGGCGGGCCCGCCGCCGGCGGGGGGCTTGCTCGGCGCCGACGCCAGCAGCACCGGCGGCAGGATCGCCGGCGCCGGCCGCGGGCTCGCGGCGAGCCGGCTCGGGGCGGCCTGCGCGCTCTGCGCCTTGATCCGCGCCAGCGCCTGCTCCTCGGCGGCGCGCTGCTCGGCGAGCCGGGCGCGGCGGAGCTCCTCGCGATCGGCGGCGTCGTGGGCCTGGGTCGCGAGCAGCTTCAGACGCTCGGCCTCGGCCTGCTGCGCGGCGACCGCCTTGCGGCGATCGGCGAGCTCGAGCTCGGCGCGCCTGCGCTCGTCGGCGAGCCGGCCGGCCTCGGTGCGGGCCCTGGCGAGCTCGGCCTCGCTGGCCTTGCGCACCGTGGCGGCAGCGGCCATCGCCTCGACCTGGGCCTGCGCGGTGGCCGCGGCCTTGCTGCGGGCCTCGAGCTCGGTGGCCGCGCGCTCCGCGGATGTCCGGCGCGCGGACAGCTCGGCCAGCCCGGTCTCGGCGTCGCGCCGGGCGCCGAGCGCGGTGGCCGCGGCGGCCTCGGCGATCTGGCGCTGGTGGTCCGCCGCGTCGGCGGCGGCCTTGGCGGCGCGCGCCGCCTGCTCGGCGGCCTGACGCTGCTGCTCGGCCTCACCGCGGCGCTGGGTCGCCTGGCTGGCGGCGAGCTCGGCGGCCGAACGGCGCTGCGTGGCGGCCTCGGCCGCGGTCTCGGCGTCGCGGCGCCGGCGCGCGGCATCGGTCGCGGCGGCCTCGGCCTCGGCGCGCTTGCGGGCCGCATCGGTCGCGGCGGCCTCGGCCGCGGTGCGCTGCTGCTCGACGGTGGCGAGCGTGCCCCGGGTGCGCTCGAGATCGCGCTGGGCGCCCGTCGCCGCGGTCTGGGCAGCGGTGCGCTGCTGCTCGGCGTCCTCGGTCGCCTTGCGCGCCGCGGCCAGCCGGGCCTCGGCGGCGCGGACCTCGGCGATCGCCTGATCGCGGTCCGCGCCGGCCTGGTGGCTCGCCCGATCGCGGGCCTCGGCGGCCTTGCGCGCGGCGGCCTCGGCGGCGGCGCGATCGCCGATGGCGTGGGTCACGGCCGCGCGGGCGGCCTCCTCGCGCGCCTGCGCCGCGGCGCTCGCCGCGCGCGCCTTGTCCTCGAGCGCCTGCGCGGCCTGCGCCTTCTTGTCGAGCGCGGCGACCTGCTGCGAGGCCTCGCGCATCATCCGCTCGGCCTCGCCGCGCGCCGCCTCGGCCTGACGCTTGTCGGCCTGGGCCTGGGTCCGGGCCGCCTCGGCCTCGCTGCGCGCGCGCGCCGCCTCGGCCTTCGCGGCCGTCGCCTCGGTCCGGGCGCGCTGCGCCTCGGCCTGGGTGCGCGCGTTGTCGTCCTTGAGCCGGGCGGCGCTTGCCTGGGCGGCCGCGGCCTCGGCCCGGGTCTGCGTCGCGTCGGCCTTCGCCGCGTCGGCTTCCGCCCGGCGCTGGGCCGCGGCGCGCTCGGCGACCTCGGCCTGGCGGCGCGCCGCCTCGACCTCGGCCTTGGTCTGCGTCGCCTCGGCCTTCGCCGCGTCGGCCTCCGCCCGGTTCGCCCGGGCCAGCGCGCTGGCCTTGTCGGCCGCGCTGCGCGCCGCGTCCGCCGCCGCCTTGCTCTGCGCGGCCTCGGCCCGCGCCGCCTCGACCTCGGCCCGGCTCGCCCGCGCCTGTGCGCCGGCCTTGTCGGCTGCGCCGCGCGCGGCCTCGGCCTCGGCCCGGGTGCGCGCGACCTCGGCCCGCGCCGCTTCGGCCTCGGCCTTGCTGCGCGCCGCGTCCTGCTTGGCCGCCTCGGCCTCGGTCCGGGTTCGCTCGGCCACCGCGACGTCGCGCGCCGCGGCCTGTCGGGTCCGGGTCAGCTCGGCCTGCGCGTCGTGGGTCGCGCGCTCGGCCGCGGTGCGAGCCTGCTCCGCGGTCTGCGCCGCCCGCGCCGCCTCGGCCTTGGCGGTCGCCGCCTCGGCCTGCGCCGCGACGGCCGCCGCCTTCGCGCGCTCGAGATCGGCCGCGCTCGACTGCGCGCTCGCGCGCCGCGCCTGGTCGGCCGCCTGCTGCGCCGCCGTCGCCCGCGCCGCCTGATCCGCGGCCGCCTTGCGCAGCCGCTCGGCCTCGGCCTGCGCCGTCGCCGCCGCCGTCTTCGCCGCCGTGGCCTCGGCCTGCGCCGCCGCGCTCGAGCGCTCGGCCTGGGCGCGGCCCTGCTCCGCGGTCTGCGCCGCGCGCTGCGCCGCGGCCAGCGCCTCGGGGCTGGCCGTCTTCGGCGCCGGATCGCGCGCCATGACCATGACCACCAGCTCGGTGCCCTCGGTCTTGACGTCGTAGCGGCCGGGGCGCGCCAGCGTGATGATCACGCGGGTCACCAGGCCGCCGTCGTCGAGCTGCTGCGCGGCGATCGTGCTGACCGCCCAGGTGTTCGCGGCGATCACCGACGCCGCCTCGTGGCCGCGCAGCGCGTCGCCGAGCCGCGCCTGCGGCACGTCGATCACGACGCGGCTGGGCCGCTCGAGCTTGTAGACGGTGAACGTCGGGGTCTGCGCGCCCTGCACGTGCACGCGCGTCGTCCCTCCGTCGTCGTCGAAGCTGACCGCACGAATTTCGTTCTTACCGTCGGCACGCGCCGCGGACGGCGCGACCACCGCCGCTGCGACCGCGATCGCGGCAATCCAGGACCTGGGTTGGCTCATGTGCACGCTCCTCGCGCGCCGAAAATGTTCGCCCGCGCCGGGCAACGGGACAAATTTTCGCGCGAATGAGGGCGAATGAGTTGCCGGACAGGCCGGAGAGCTGGCCGGACGAGCGCGCGATGCCTCGACGACCGCGCGCGCCTCCGCCGGCCGGCGGACCGCTACACAAGCGCGAGGGCGGCGTGGCCGACGTCGACGACGCGCGGTCGCGCGCGCCTCCGCCGGGCGGTTACACGAGCGCGAGCGCGCGATGCCTCGACGACCGCACGCGTCTTCGCCGGGCGGCTACATAAGCGCGCGATGCCTCGACGGCACGCGCGGCGCTACGGCTTCTTCGCCGAGCCGGTAGCCGGCGGCGCCTCGACGGCAGGCCGCCCGGCGTTCGAGCCCGCGGTGGCCGGTGGCGCCGGCGGCGCCGCGCCCGAACCTGCGCCCGGACTTGCGGCACCCGGTGGCGCCGGCGGCGCCCCGCCCGGCGGCGCCTGGCGCGGCGGCAGCACGGCGGGCGGCGGGACCACCGGGGCGATCGTGGTCCTGGGCGCCGAGGACGGCAGCTCGGGCTCGTTGATCATCAGCTGCTTGGGGTTGAGCTGCACCGAGCGCTCCTCGGGTGGGCGCTGGTTGGACGCCGCCGTCTCCTGCTCGAGCAGGAACGTGATGTAGCCGGTGCCGATGTCCTTGACGATGGCCTTCTCCTTGCCGACGCAGTCGCCGCGCTTGATGATGTAGCCGAGCGGCCCGCCCATCATCAGGACCTTGCGCTGGGTGCCCTGGGCGACGATGCCGACCAGTTTCAGATCGGAGTAGCTGTAGCTCGAGGCGACCAGCTGGTCCTCGCGCGGGCACTTCTTGCTCGGCCCCGGGGGCTGCGGACCCGGCCCGAACGACACCAGCAGCGACTGGAACGGATCGCGGTTGTGCTCGACGTCGAAGTCGCGCTCCTTGAACGCGTGGCGGATCCCGTCGCGCTCGGGGCACGGCTCGCAGTAGGTGCCCTGGGCCAGCGGCAGGCAGTACAGGTGCTCGCCGCAGCTCGGCACCTTCGGATCGCACTTGCCGTCGCGCGGGTCGCTCGGCTGCTCGGGGATCGCGCAGCCGACGCGGTCCTCGATGTGCGGCTTCTCGACCAGCGGCCCGGTCTTGGCCCCGGCGCCGGCGACGGGCACCGCCCCGGGGCCGCGGTTGACCGGCGTCTGCGGGTTCGGCCGCGGCGGGGTCCCGTCATCGTCGCCGCAGCCGGCGAGCAGGCACGCGACGACGAGGACCCGACCGCTCGCTCGGGTTGCGATCATGGCTATAGCCCTCCCTTGAGGCGGTCGCTGCCGGCCGACTTGCCGTCGGCCGCGCCCGCTCCCCTGGCGTTGCGTGCGTCGCCCTTGTCGATCGCGTTCTCGACCCGCGCCTTGGCGCCGGCGGGGGTCGCGGAGCTTGGCAGCGGCGGCGGCGGCGGCGCGGCGGCTGGCGCCGGCGGCGACGCGGCCGGGCGCGGCGGCGGCGCGGCGCCGGGCTTGGCACCGCCGGCTCCGCTCGCCGGCTTGGTCGCGGCCTGCTCCTCCTGGCGGAACGTCACCGCGGTGAACTTCGCGGACAGGATGATCTCGCGGTTCTTCACCGTGGGGTTGGTCAGCGCGAGGTTCTCGATCGACACGATCCGCTCGCGGTCCTCGCTGCCGCGATCCTCGGCCGCCACCACCGGCCGGACGTCGCGCTGGACCAGCGACGCGAAGAACCGCTTGATCTGGATGAACGTGCCCGAGATCTCGATGTCGACCGGCACCTTGATGAAGCTCTCGACCGGCTCCTCGTTGCGCTTGGCCCACTTGCCGATCTCGACGCCGGACTCGGCGACCTTGTGCTGCAGGGTCTCGAAGAACGCCGGGAGCTCGGGGGCGCTGGGCAGCGCGGTCTGGTTCTTCTCGATCAGCTCGCGCAGCCGGGTCATCTGGGTGCGGAGCAACTCGTAGGCCGGGATGTCCGCGGCCAGGCGCCGGTTGGTCGCCACCTTGTTGTCGTGCTCGGTCTGCGCGGCCTCGAGCTGCTCGTCGAGCGACTTGTAGGCGAACTTCCAGTAGACCAGGCCGATCAGCCCGCCGATCGCGACGAACACCAGCAGCTTGCTCTGCGCCGGCATCCGCGCGAAGTCGGCCATTGCGCCGGACGCCATCAGTACACCACCTTTCCGGTGATCGTGAAGTGGTAGTAGCTCGAGCCGCTCTGGGCGTCGGGGACGCGCTCGCCGCCGGCCGGGCTGACGTCGACGAAGTACACCGACGCGGCGAGCCGCTTGGCGAGCTGGGTGACGTCGGACTCGGTCTGCGCGCCGCCCTCGAGCTTGAACACGCCGGCTGTGTCGGTGAACCCCGACAGCCAGACGTGCGTCGGATCCCAGTCGGGCTGGAACCGCTTGTTGGGATCGCTGTCCGGGCCGTTGCCGGTCCGCCGGGCCATGTCGTCGGTCATCGTCGGGTACTTGCTGCTGGTCAGGATCTCGCCGAGCTCGTGCAGCACGTGCGCCGGGACGACCTTGGCGCCGAGCAGCCGCTGGATCGACTTGTAGCGCTCGGCGGCCTCCAGGGTGGACTTCTTGAGCTCCTCGAAGCCGACCAGCTGGCGGTTCTTGGCCTGGATCTCGGTCTGGAGCTGCGCGTTGGCCTCGGTGAGCTCAGCGAGCTTGGCCCGCTTGGGCCGATCGACCAGCACCGCCACCGCCACCGCGGCGGCCGCGAGGCCGGCCACGCCGAGCACCAGCGGCCGCGACGACGAATCCGACGCTGCGGCGCGGCCCTTGGGCCGGCGAGCCGGCAACAGGTTGATCTTGATCATGTCACTTGTCCCCCGCCGCGCGCATCGACAGCCCGACGCCGATCAGCGCCTCGGGTGAATGCGCGCCAAGATAGGCCCGGTCGAGCGAGCTGTCGATCTCGACCCTGCGCCAGGCATCGGCGACCTCGAGCGGCAGCCGCGACCGGCGCTCGATCGCGCGGTGCAGCGAGCCGACCTTCGAGCTGCCGCCGGCCAGCACGATGCGCGTGACGTTGGCGTCGGCGGTGGTCGCCAGGAAGAAGTCGAGCGAGCGCTGGAACTCGCCGGCCATGACCTCGGACACACCGTCCATCACCCGCAGGACCTCCTGCGGCACCACGCCGTCCTCGGTCTGGTTGCCGCCGACCTTGTAGGCCTCGGCCTCGTCGGCCGCGATCCCGAGCTGCTTCTGGATCTCCTCGGTGAACGCGTTGCCGCCGATCGTCACGTCGCGGGTGAACAGCGACACGCCGCTGCGCACGATGTTGATGTTGGA
>Ga0307515_10008157_pt1 | contig 20516 bp, 5 predicted proteins | sample 17_EM_MG_FD_194513 | JGI IMG/M metagenome (GOLD analysis project Ga0307515, IMG submission 194513) | Populus trichocarpa ectomycorrhiza microbial communities from riparian zone in the Pacific Northwest, United States - 17_EM | ecosystem: Host-associated > Plants > Roots > Unclassified | place...
TAGAGCTGGATACTGCTTAAGCAGTAACTTATCTTAGCTAGTTAATCTTATATATTTAACCCTAATCTATAGTAAAGGAGCTGTTAGTGCGTTATAGGGTAGTTTAATTAGCATTTTAGCTAAGCCCTTTATAAACGCTCCGCCTTATACAGGTGGTATAACAACTTCTATTAATCTGCCTTATATTAAGGGAGGACTTATATTTAAGGCACTAAGCAGCCGGTACTTAGGCGCATAGACTTATACCCTTATTTATACATTCTACTGCGTCCTCATTTCTATAAGTAGTCGGTTTACTTTTTACTTATTATTCGTCTATTAGAACACTCCACCTTTTCTTTTTTTTACTAGCTGTTCTGTCTAGTTATTAACGTTAATCCTCCTCTCCTCTATAGCAACTATTCTAGAATTTACTTTAGATCCTCACTCGTAAAATTAACTAAAAAAAAAAAAAGCTGAACGCACTATTGTGGATTTAAGGCATCGGTATTGGCCTAAGTACTATTAGACTTCTTAGTCTTTGCTATATATAGGTACCCTCCAGACTATAAAATCGCCCTTCTCTATTATGCTTTTTTTAGGAAAAATTAAAACCCGTGCTTATAATAGCATATTTAGATCTAGTAACACTCTTAAAAGCCTATTAAGCAGCCTAGACAAGGCCTAACGGCAAATAACCTAATAAAGAGGCCGGTATAGGCCTACGAAGATCATTATATCTTAAGCTAATAACTAAGGAGGAAAGACTAAAAGTAGCTTTAAAGCGTAATATACCTGCCTAGGATTAGGTTCGTGCCGTCCTATTTAGCTTATAAATAAATATACTTCTTTTTACCATTCCCGTCAGCTTTATAGTTAATTATCTTCACGTTAATAGTATTACTATATTTATCGTTAACTTTATTGCTATTATTCCGCTTACTGTAATGCTTAATTACGCTACTAAAGAGATTGCGCTCCGCGCCGGTGATATATTAGGTGGTCTTTTAAACGTAACTTTTAGGTACATTTCTCCGCTTCTTATTTATCCTAATATTATCTAATATTTAGCGCAGAAACGCTATTAAATTAATTATCTCTATCTTAGCCCTAACTAAGGGCTAGATTACTATTATTAAAACTTCCTTAATTAGTAGTATGCTTTTAAACTTACTCCTTATCCTTAGTATATGCTTCTTCTTTAAAGGTATTAACCAGGTAAAATAATATTTTAATATAATAGTAGCAGGTACTACGGCCGGTCTTCTAGCTCTATATATTAGTAGTCTAATTATTCTAACCGCCTTCCACTCTACGCTGTTAAGTAAGTTTAATAACAGCTTTATATCTATAATAGGTACTAACCTACGCAGCTATAAGCTTTAATAGCTCTACACTTAATCTAGAGCTTTCCCGTAGAATAGCTGTTATTCTCCTAATTATATACGTTTACTACCTTATATTTTAATTAAAGTTATATACTAAAATATGTAATACTCTAAGCTAAAGGGCTCCTAAGCGCAGGTCTTCCTATAAGTAGGGTATACCTCTCTATAGTATTGTATAGATCGGCGCTAGAGCGCCGGCTATATCTAAAGGCGGAGTAAACTAAGAACAGCCTATATAGGATTTAAACGTAGAAAAGGAAGATAACGAGATTAAGGAGCCCCAATTAACAATCTAGGGTGCAATTATAACCTTTAGAATCTCTACTATGTTAGTCGCCTTCTATTCCGAGTTTATGGTTAACAGTATTAGTAATATTACGGCAAGCGGTACTATCTCCACTACTTTTGTCAGTCTTATTCTACTCCTAATTATTAGAAACACTACTAAGTATATAATAGCGGTTACAGTAGCTTATAAGGATAAAATAAGTCTAGTAATTAATATTATTATTGGATTTAGTATACAAATTGCTTTTTTAGTTCTCCTATTCGTTATTATACTCAGTTAGATTATAGGCTAGAATTATATAACGCTTTATTTCAATACCTTTCTAATCACTATTTTGTTTATTGCCGTACTTCTAGTAAATTATCTTATTTAGGATAGCAAATCTAATAAGTTTTCCTTTTTATATAGGTAGTTTATTACAACTAACACTAAAATAAACTGGCTTAAAGGCGTTCTTATTATGGCAATCTATACTATTATTATAGTTGCTAGCTGGTTTTATTAAGTTTTAGATCCTCTTTATTCTACTTAGTTTAAGCTTCTAATTAATATCTTACTCCTCTATAGGTATTGACTAGTTTTTATTACCTAGAGCTAAATAGGATTTTTATAAACTATATATATGGCTTTCTAGCGAACCCTAGGTTAATTTTCTTATATCTATTAAGCCGTCTAGGTTACCTAGAATATTACTTTCTTTTATTTTCTCTTGAATTTTTTTTTTATATTTATATCCCTTTTCTTTTATATATATATATAGATTGTGTTTTATTATACTGTTCTCTACTACTTAAATCCTCTTACATATTTATTATACCTATAATAGTACGAGAGTAATTACTACTATTAATAAATTAATACGTCTAATATGTCTTTAGCATAATAGATATACAGGACAGGTAACTATATATAAAATTTCTAAAGTACAAAAACCGGAAGCTGATTTATAAGCGACTATCCCTTAACCTGGTGTGTATAGGGCTATAAGGCTAAGGTAGTATAAGCTAAAGGTATAAAGCGAGATCTATAGGACCTTTAGAGTCTAAGGGGAAGATATTTTAGAACCTAGAACGAGAACTATAAGGCGTTTAAGGCCGTTAGAATACGAAGTAGATAAGAGTAAAAGAGGTAATCCGCTTATTTAGGCGGTATATATTTACGTTAAATTATAAGGCTAGTTTTAGCTACGTTATAAATCTACTCTCCTTTCTAATATATATTTAAGTTTACTAGCTTACTAGCAATTAAAATTCCTATAAAGAACTAGATAAGTAATAAAACGTTATATATAAGCTGTCTGCTTATTATAGGCGACAAGTAAGTACTAAATAGACGGTAAATAGGTGGTAATACTAATGCCGTTCGCTATAAAGAGGACCTTATTATAGACTCTCACGGCTAAGTTACCCCCTATCTCTCTTACTTCCCTACTCACTCACCGCTCCTTTTAATTAAGAATTCTCTCTAAATAAAAACTTCTTAATATGATATAATCTATTACCAAAGAGAGAAGGAGCTACCTACTAATACCTTCCTCCCTCCCTTCTTCCCTTCCCTTTCTTCTTTTACTTGTTATCTTAAATATATAGTAATAACAATACGTTCCCCTTGCAATATATACCAGCGGAGGAAAAGTCCGCGTATATTAGTAAGACACTTTATATACATCAAATGCATATTTTTTAAAATGCATTATGCTACCTAGCTTAGTAAAACATTTATAGTGGCGATATTAAAACTCTCTTTAATATTTGGGGAGTCAAAAGTAGGTATCTACATGCTTCTTAAGGACGTCTTTTCACAGTATATAGTGCATCCGTTTTTTGTATAAGAACTCGCCATTGCCTATATAAATGAGGTATACTAGGTAGGGAAGCTCTATATCTTTCTCGGAGTAAATCTATCTAGCCTATAATTCACTACTTTATCTATTACCCTTTACCCTATCGGTAACTTAGGGTAGTTATCAGCAAAGATACTTAATAAACTTTCTATAGAGGTACTCCTGCTAATTGTTAGCAAGGTACGGCCGATTCTTACACACTTTAAGCTTTAGTGCTAATCAATATAGGCCGTAAATAGGGCGGATTTAAAGAGGCTTTGCGAGGTCTTAAAACGTCTCTATTAAGTTTTACTACCGCTTCTATACCTAAATATAGCCGCTATACGTTACGGGTTTAACCGCTTACTATAATTTAAGGCAAGTTTATTTTCCCTTTTAAATCTTGCTTATATAGGCTACTTATTATACAAACTCTAATTAATATAATAACTAGTATCTAGTTAAAGGAAAAGCCCTTTACTAGCCTTAATAGCTTACTAGTAAGCTTTTAAAGGATAGATTAGGAAATAGTCCCGTATATATTAAGAGCATAGTTTTTATAGACTTTACATTTAACCCGTTCACCCTACTTAATATTAGAGAAATACTTCTACCGGAAGTATTTTGCAGTATTAGTTTAGATTAATTTTAGTGCTATATAATATGTTAACTGCCTAGTATCTTAGGGCTAAACCGTTCTAACTAAGCTTAGTCTCTACGCCGAAGGACTTATATAGTGGGACTATCTTAATATAGACGGTAAGGTAGGCGCCGATACATACCTCTTTATTTTTCTTTCCTATTTTTTTACCTCTACCTTACCTATTAGCAGGCGAGGATTAATTCTTAGAAGAATATTAAAGTCTACAGAAGACGCTAGAGTTTAGGTACCAGATATTGTTATATCTATTACCGTATCTATTATTATATCTATTATTACTTTCGCTAAGCTGCCGCTGGCGCCGGCGCCGACGTCGCCTTTATCCCTCTTTTGCTTCTTCCTACTAAATATCTTCCAAGTTCCGTCGTCTAAGGGTAAGCTAAGTAAATAGGACGGACCGGACGGACTAGACGGAAAGTTAAGCGCGTAAACCCTATTATATACTAATGCTATATAACTAGGCTATACAAAGAGTCCGTTAATCTAAATATCCTCCTTTTCCTAGTAACGGCATTTAGGATATAGGAAGGGCTGCTTAAATATACTTTCTTTCTAGATATAGATTAGTTTAAAATGCCTTATAAGACCTTACCTAGGAAAAAAGGAGTTAAAATAAATAAAATACCTAGATAGGTCCTCGGCCGAGTTTACATAGGAGGGGAAATTAGGCGTGTAAATCTTACTATAAACTGTTTTAACGTAGTTACTCTATATAAACTTGCCCCCGCTAATCTAAGAATTCTCTATCCCTAGGCGGCGGCATTTAGGGCACTAAAAGGGCTGCTTAAATATCCCGTTCTTAATATAAATCTTTTTATAGTGCTTTATAAGTTTATTATAGCGGTAATAGACGCTATAGCTAAGAAGGCACCTAGGCTATTTTTTGTAACCCCTTATTCCCTTTATTCTAGTTAAGGATAGAAGCGCACCCTACTCGCCCTTTACGTTGCCCGCTTTATCCTTTTTATCCTTTTTATCCTCTTTATCTTCTTTATATATTACTTAATCTATATTATCTACCTTATACTTTAAAGTTTCTATATCTAAAGACGGGTCCGCTTTTAGCCGGTAAGTTAAGTATTTAATAAGTAGGTTTATAAACCGTTCTAAACACTATTTAAAGGGCCGGTGTTTATTAATGTCCTAGGTGTAACTCTGTAGAAACTAAGCGATTATAGCCGCTATGTTATGAGAGCGCTTTCTTAGAGCGACTTTGCCTAGAGCGCCTTTGCCTAAAGCACCCTTACTAGAAGTAGATCTAGCGGTTTATATAACGGGCATACCTATAGTTAGTAAACCTAGGGCTCTTAATCCATTAACGCGACTAAAGTATTCCGCCCTTTTCTCCTATACCTTTAGAGACGATAAAATCTTAATAATATAGCAGAGCTGCCTGTTAAGTGCTGTTGCTACCTTATAATTTCCTACTTGCTTTACTACTTCTAGGCTTTTATAAAGATTATATACGTCCTTACGCTATTTAAACTCCTATAAGTCCTCCTTACTTAGGCTAATAGGAGCATTTATATTCCTTTATAGGGATATATTATAGAGGCGCTAAAAGAGGGTATTATTCCATCCGGTTATAGATCTAAAGGCTAAGCCTATAAAATCCTCGTGGACGCGTTTAGTCTAATAGCTACCTTAGAATACTTAGGTTATATTAAATAAAATATAGTTACGTAGTGTATTAGAGAGAACGCCTAGCGGTTTAAAGAAGTTAGTAGCCATCCCTACTATTTACAGAGTTAAGAAGGAAAGCGGTAGGGAAACGCGCTGCTTAATATATACATATGCATATATATATATTTGCCTTAGATTCTCTTATTATTATGTCTAGCTCCTGCGCTAACCTATAGTACGTAAATATATAAGTCCTCCTAGAAACCAGCTATAAGGTATATTTAGTACTATAGATAGTTAAAACTTAAGTAAGTAAGTAGAAAAATAGGCTAGTCTAGCATCTCTTTCTTCTACTTTAGTGGAAGGAAGTCTATTCCTTTAAGGGCGGGTTAATAGAGTAGCGTATTAATAGACTTAAAGCTAGGCTTAAAGGCGTTATCTATAATCGCGCGTGTGGTAATAAGGCTAGTAAGGTATATATTTAGATATAGGATAAGGGTAATAGAAAAGGATATCCTATTAGAATAGAGGAGGTAAGTAAGAAAAAGTAATTAGGGTAGAGTAAGGAGTTCCTAAAGACGCAGAGTAAGGATAGGGTTAGGCTTACGCGTTGGCTCTAAAGCTATAGCTAGCCCGCTTTTTCTTATTCTTCTTAACTATAATTATAGCGATGAGCCTCGTCCTCATTTAGTCGTTTAGGTCCCGTATAACTACTAGACTAACTTACTAGTATAGGAGGCGCATTATAGAGGCTGGTCTAAAGCCGCTAATGCCCACTATTAGGAGAATAGTGTAAAACGCAAGCTGGGTATTAGGCTTGTAATTAATATCCCTAGCACGCTCCTATAGCGTATTAAGGATAATAATAATATCTTTAGCTATCGCCTTAACCTTCTTAAAGGTCTAATTAACTATAAGACCAAGCTCGTTTACAAGGCCATTATAAATCTACTAAAAGGGGGGGGGGTTAAAATAGATATTTTAACCTTTTTATATACCTATACAGAAGATCCATAAAGGGGAATAAGAGGAAAGGGAAGGGGAAAGGGGATAGGGAGAAGGGGTATAGGGTTCGTTAGTATAACCAACCTTAGATATCTTAAAGATCGGCCCTTATATACGTTACTTAATATAGTTAATAAACTTTAGTCTCTAGAGAGCCTTATTCTTAAGATCTTGCCGCCTTTTCTCTAATAGGATTATAGAGTTGGCTTAAGTAATAAGCCCCCTTTAGAACTGCGTAATAGAAGAAGCTATATTTACCATCCGCCTATATTTATACTTTTACGGTCTAAGGACTAGATATCTTTACTTTAAGTTCTTAATATACACCCAGAGGAATACTCAGCAATAATCCTTAGCTATTTTAGACGCGAGGTATAGATTAAGCTAGATACTATCTAGGTCTACTTATAGAATATCCCTAATAAATCTATATAGAGAAGCGCGCGGGTTAGTAAGGAGAAGGCGGCTAGAAATAAAAGGAGAGGCGGAGGAGAGAAGGGTAGTAGGAGATGTTAGATAGATAGGTAAGGGCGTACTTACTTACAATCTTTAGACCACTATAGTACAATCACGACGGTAGCCCGTCACGTCTATAATTACTAGGCGGTTATCCAGCGGCTAAAAGGCGTATAATTTTAAGGCTAATAAGGCCCTCTGCCTCCGCGGCTCTAGGTTATTAAAAAAGCAGCGCTTAGCTTTAAAGGGCCCTATATCTACCTCCTTTAGCAGACGCGGATTAATAAGGGATATAGGGATAAATATAGGGACGGATATAGGGACGGATATAGAGACCGTTATGGAACGGCTGTTGCCATATTATACGGTACTTATTACTGCCTAAGGGAAGCTGTCTTTAGGGCATAAAAGAACGGAAGTAGCGAGGGATAGACACGGACGGAGGGATTAGAAGGATAGTAGGCGGGCCAACTAGTTAGAAATCGCGATAGTAAATAAGCAAAAGAAGCGGTTAAAATTTAAGGTTAGAGATAGAGAAGGAAATAAGACTGCTAGAGACTATAGGTAGAACGGCGGGCGAAGGATATATATATCTCTATTTATCTTAAGGGGGGCCCAAAATAGGACCCCTAGCGGTTAAACTAGGCGTTAAGGGCAGTGCAGTGCAGGAAAGACAGGCCTATATTTTTGCAGTAGGTTAAGAATATAGAGGAGGTAGAAGGAAAAAGGCGGCACGGCACAGGTGTATAATTAGGAGTGCTTACGCGGAGGTTAAGGGGGGGGAGGAGAAAAGGGAGGGAGAAGCGAGCGAGCGAGAAAAAGAGAGGCGGCGAGGTTAAAAAACTAGATAGCGTTTTTAATAGAGGCGCAGAACTTTAAAAAGAATAAGAGGTAGGGTTAAAAAAAGAAAATAAATTACTAAACAAAACGGTTAGTTTTCTACAAGGGCTATAGAAAAACGTAGATTCCAAGTAGTAGCTTAGCGAAATATTTACGGCTCTATAGATGGATTTACTTAAAGCCCTATACGGAGCTCCAAAGCTCTACTAATACGCTGCACTAATATACTAGGAAGTCTCACAATTGTCTCTACAAACGTCTCTATAAACACCTCTACAACGGCTCTTCAATTGCTTGTACAATTGTCTGTACAAACGGCTCTATAAATATCTACGTAATCGCCTATACAAACGCCCATACAAACAATTAATTAAACGTCTATACGATTAATCGATCAAACGCCTATATAATCATTCAGACGCCCATATAAACGTCTCTACGAACGTCTCTACGAACGTCTATAATCGCCTATACAATCATCTGTATAATTGTCCCTATAAATGTCTATATAAATGCATATATAAACGCCTACACGAACGCCTACACAAACGCCTACACAAACGCCTGCACGAACGCCTATACAAAGCTCTACTTAAGGCTCCACACAAAGTCGTTTATAAGGCCTTTAAAAACAAGCCTAAATACAAGCTCTATATAGAGAAGCTCTATTAAAGCTCTACTTAAAGCTCTATTAAAGCTCTGCATAAAGCTCTACCAAAGCTCTACAAAAGCTCTACACGAACCTCTGTATAGAGCTCTGCAAAAGCTCCACTAAAAGCTCTACTAAAGCCTCTACCAAAGCCTTTACAAAAGCTCTGCCTACGTAGTAATATAGAGCACGCAGTGCGCAGGGGGGGGTCCAAGGGGGTCTCCCCCTTAAGCTCAAAGTTCTACTCGGAGTTCTACTTAAAGCTTAATACAAAGCTCTAAAGCTCTACTAATACGCAGTATTAATATACTAAAAAGGTTCTATAATTGGCTGTACAAACGCCCATACGATTAGTCGCCGTATAATCGTCTCTACAAACGGCTCTACAAACGGCTCTATAAACGTCTGCACGATCGCTCGTACGAACGCCTATACGATCGTCTCTATAAACGTCTCTACGATTGATCGCCCGTACAAACGTCTATACGCCTATATATGGCTCTATAAAAGCTTTACACGAAGCTCTATATAAAGCTCTGCAAAAGCTCTACCAAATACTCTACTAAATGCTCTACTAAAGCCTCTGTAAGAGCTCTACCCGTACAGTAAATAGAGCATATAGCGCGCAGGGGGGGTCCAAGGGGGTCTCCCCCTTAAACTTAAAGCTCTACTTAAAGCTTAATACGGAGCTCTAAAGCTCTACTAATACGCAGCACTAATATACTAGGAAGGCTCTATAATCGTCTACACAAACGGCTCTATAAACAGCTCTACAAACGTCTACACGTCTACACGTCTGCACGTCTACACGCCGGCACATAGCTCTACACAAAACTCTACACAAGGCTCTACCAAAGCTCTGCATAAGGCTCTACTAAAGCTCTACACAAGGCTCTATTAAAGCTCTATATCAGCCTCTATTAAAGCTCTATATAAGCCTTTACCCAAAGCTTACCCCCTACTACAAAGTAGCCCCCACAGCGTAGCACGATAAGGGTATATATATATTACTTCTAAATTAAACCTAACTTAAGTAGGGCGCCTCAGTTACTATAGTAGATCCTTTTAATAAGATAATACTACCTAGCAGTAACTAAGGCGCCTTAGCTTTACTACTACTTCTAAAGGCTCTATAAGGGTATTTAGGGGGTCTCCTTTTTAAAAGCCTTTTATATATATACAGATATTAATTAAACTCTATATTACTTCTAAATTAAGCCCAACTTAAGTAGGGCGTCTTAGTCACTGTAATAGATCCTCTTAGTAAGATAATATTACTTAGTAGTAACTAAGGCGTATTAGCCTTACTATTACTTTTAAATTAAGTAAAAGCTCTATAGAGGGGGGGCCCAGGGGGTCTCCCCCTGGAAAACCTTATATCTATATCTATATTAATATATTAATTAAACTCTATATATAAGGCTCTAAGTTAAAGCTTTTAAACTTGGGTTAAAGTTTACGTAGGGTACCTAACGTTCCACATGTTAGATTTATTATTAAATTAGGACGAATTAGTATAACGTATTCCATAAGCGAGTGAGCTACATAAGCGAGTGAGCCACCCTACTAAGACTTAACCACCTTGAAAGCTAATAGCTACCCACTACTATTTATCGCTATAATAAATTACTAGCAGCTAGATAGACTAATTATTAGCCTGTTTATACGTTCTTGAATTATGTATAGTCTCCTTATAGCGCTTACAGCGCCTTTGCTGTGAAGCGTTCCCACTTTTATGCCGCTTGCCCTTACGCGTCTCCCCCTTTACCTGCTTATTAACCTTAGCCTAAGCTATTAGATCTAGACCCTCTGCTACTATAAGAACCTCTTATTTTTATAAGCGCTTTTTTTTTACGCTTTTTACGCTGTGATAGAGCCTTATTAGCCTTTTATAGGCTAGCTATCTATGCGCGCATTAGGGTGGCTTTATACATTATCTTCTTAGCACCCTTAGACAGCTAGTCTAGCTGCTTTACTATTAAGCTAGGTGAACTATTCTAGTGATTTTAAATTCGGCTATATAGTAGAGCTATTTAACTGCCTAGTTTAGTAACATTGCTAGGTATTTTAGGTTCCTATAGAGCAACCTCTATAGGAGGTGTAGGTGTTTAAAGCTTAAGATCTAGCTTTAAGAGTATAGCCTTTAGATTAAATGGGACTAGGCCTACACCTTAAAATCCTATATAGATATTGCTCTTAGTAATAGAGTTACTATAGGCTACTTTAAATGCTAGTAGAAATTTAAGCTTTATAATGTGGAAAATATAGTTACGAACTAGGTTATCAACCTACTGTTTATACGCGCGCTTTAGAGGCGCAAAGCAGCCTATATTTAGTGGCTGTAGTAAATATAACGCGTATACTAGCATATAGAGCGTAAGAATATTCTTCTATTTATAGAGCTGTTGAAATTTAAGAGATTAATAGCTCTTATAACCGTTAATTACTAATAGGCAATATATGCCTACTATACGATACTGTGTATGCCTATTAAAGTACTCTAGCTATTTAATACCTAGCTAATTAGTTATCTAGCTATTCTCGCTTAGCGTAATAGCCTATTCTTATAGTATATTATAGAACTAGGTAGTATAGTAGTGCTTTCTAGCAAATATAATAAACGGTAGAATTGGCTAGCCTAGAGTATTTATACCCTGGATTACTATAACCCATTCTTAATTACCTAGCTGTATAGTTTTAGGCTAGATACGTCGCTCGGAGCCTATAATAACTTTAGTAGTTACTATAATACCCATCTAGAATCTAGCTTTATTAAAATTGTATATATCTTTATTAGATATATTATACTTTGCCTTAAAATTACCTACGAGGTTAAACTAGGGCTTAATAATCCTAGGATTCTTATATAGAGCTTACTAATAGCCATACTTCTAATTATATTGTAATTTAACCTTAGGCGTTCTCTATATATAGTTATATGGCTAGTTAATGCTGACCTTATTAGTAGAGCTAGTAGAGCGCGTAGCGAGTAGTTAATTAGCTATTTCTTTTATATAGATAAGCTAAGGCGCAAATTCTTATAAATCTAGGTTGAGAATATGCTTAGTAATAGCCTCCTCTTCTAGCTTAGTGAGCTTCTTTAAATTGGCCTTATAATCGCGTCGTAAGAGAGTTCTACTGTGTTGTCGTTAAAGGGTTGCTTAAGAGACATCGTAAGTTGCTATAGCGCGTCATACGCTATGGAATTGGTTTTGCTTAATAGCTGAGATAGCTAGGGCTATCCTGCCTTCTTAATAGCTTAATTAAGGGTTATGTTGTTATTTTATGGTAGTTAATAGTTAACGCGTTGTGATTTCTTAGTAGGGTGGCTTACTCCCTTATATAGCTTATTTGCTTATAGAATACGTTAGACCTAAAGAAAGTTAAAGCTATAGTTAATTAGTAAGAACTAAAGAACGTTATATAATTAAGATCGTTTCTAGGATTTTATAACTACTATAGAAGGTTTATTATATAATATAAGCTATAGCTATAAAATGGTAATGTTATAGAAGTAGGTATAAATTAGAATATAATATACTAAACGGGGTAGTAATTAAGAAGGCTACGTACGCGTAACTATACGTGGTTAATATAAAGACATTTAAATGCAGAAATAGAATAGGTTAAGTCAACGTGGTTAAAGAAATAGGGGTAGTTGTGGGATATGTGTAGGTGTTATAGGACGAATATATGTAGGTAACTCCCGTAATAGGTATATAGAAGAAGCTATTCTAAGAATTTAAAGGGTTACTTACCTAAGATCTAATCCTTAAAATCCACTAACGCTAGAGATAGTGGTTAAGATAGATATATTAAACTTTATACTAGGAGTATACTTACTATAGAAATATGAGGATATATAGTACTTAATGGTATACTATAGTTAGGGAATAACGCTACTAGAGTTAAACTATAATATCTATAATAAAGAGCTATTAGGAATAGTAATAGTACTTAAGGAATAAAGAGTATTCTTATAAGGCATAGATAACTATTTATAGTTAAAACGGACTATAAGAACCTTATAGAATTCCTAATAATAAAGGAACTTAATAGAAAATAAGTTAGATAGGTAGAAATACTTATAGAATACTATTTTAAAATTAAGTATATTAAAGGCACTAAGAATATACAAGTGGATATACTTAGTAGAAAGACAGAACTATAAAATAATAATTAACCTATTAGGTATAATATTATAAAAAGATAGAGATAGAAAAATTAGGTATAATTGCTAAAAATTATAATAACTTAAGAGGTATAGACCTATAAGGCACTAAAGAGTAATTAAATATAGAGGATTTAGAAGGCAGAGCTTAAGGATTTAAATATAGAATAATAGAAGTACTAAGAGACTATGTATATACTAAGAAGATATTAAGCCTAGCCTTTAGCTAGGCCTTAGTTACCCCTAAGTAGCCCTTAAGCAAGGCCTTAAGTAGTAGAGATTTTATCCCTTATACGTAGTATTAAGTAATATATTACCTTATATATATTGTTATATATAGCTTAACCAGCTAGTATACTAAATACTTACTTATCTTTTTAGTATGTTTGGCTCCGGTAGCGTAAAGCCTATCGCCTTATACGTAGCTATTAAGAAGCTCTAAATAGCCGCTAGCTATACGCGAAGATAGTTAAACTAGGGTTTTTTTTAATCCTATAAGGTAGCTTATAGAGTTTTTCCCTATATAATATATAATTTTCCTTTAGGTATAAAGTAGTCTATATAGACCTAAATAGGATTTATCTTAAACGTTAATTGAAGATTTATATATACTTTAATAATAATATTTTTTAAATAAAAATTAAAGTTTAAAATTTATATTAAAATTTAGCTATAAGGGGGGTAAGGTGTTTTAAGGCAGCTTTAAGGAAATAAGATTTTATTAAAAGCTAAACTTGTATAATTACAGCACGTGGTATACTAAACGCGTAGTTACGCGTTTAGTGCACTAACCACTTAAATGCTAACTAATTAGGGGGAGACGCGTCAGTATATAGACTATATAGTCTACCTTAATAGAATCAAAGTCACTACTATCTAAAAGAGTATACAATACTATACGTATTTCGTGCCCCTAGATATAACTCAATTGTATTATTAAATTAATATAAACACTAATTAGTAAGCGCGCACAGATTAGCAATTACTTAATACCTCCCCCCGGGCGATATATATAATAGTAACCACCTATTTATATCCTAATACGACCTACTAGAAGGTTGGAAGTTAGGGATTACGGACTTATTACTAACTCTATATACTTATTTAAGTCTTAGTACGGTTTACTAAAAGTTTATAAACGCGAATACAGACCTTTATAGAACCCCCTACCCTTCTACAAACCACTATGGACCTATTAATTGCCTCTACGGACCGTTACAAGACCTTTACGGAACCCCTTACCCTCCTACAAACCATTACGGACCTATTAATCAATTTTACGGACCGTTATAAAACCTCCCCCACCTACTACAAGCTACTACTACCCGCTATATACTATACTATATAGTATAGCAGATATAAGTAAGCAGATTAATAAAGGTTAAGAGAAATAGAGACAAGGAGTCAACCTTATATTTATAACTGACGTTAACAACTACATTAAATATAAAATCCTTAAATACGGATATTTTAAGCTTATAAATAACGACCTATGGGAGCAATATAAGGAAGACTTTACGGACTTTATAGAAGCTATTCTTAAGGCTTATAACCCTACTACTATCCATAACCTATAAACCCTTTTACGTCACTAAGGTATATAGGTTAAAAGGGATAAACAAGTTACTATTATATAGTCCTTATACAATATAATACATAAGGAAGACCAAACGGAATAAACTAAAGAGGAAATCCTAGACTATATTAAAACCGGTAGACTCTTTACTTCCTTTAAACTTAATAAAATCTCTAGCCTTATAGCTAACCCATTTAACTAAATTCGTCCTACAGACCTAAGTGGCTTTAGAATTAATCTTACTGGCTAAAGCATACCTAATACTTAAATTACGGACCATAATACCCCTATAAACTAAAATATGGACTAAAACCCTCCCGCCGCTTAAGTTATAGATATGTAAACTACCTAAATAAAGACCTACGGTAAGGAACTAGCTAATCTAGCTAAGCTCTATACTAATAAATCTAAATATAGCAGTAAAAATAATAACTTTAACTTTAAACTAACCATCTTTACAGACCTTTATTAGAAGGCTAATATTCCCAAATAGGAATTTAGCTAAGCTTATTCTACTATAATGCGCGGCCTAGCACTTAACCACTACTATACTAACCTTAAGAGTAACCCCCTTGGTGTTCCCTTTAATAAGCTATATAAAGCAATATATAACTACTTTAAAGGGCTAGAATATAAGCGTAATATCCTTACCTAATGGAATACGATTAAGCTACGAACTGTAATTATTAAAAACACCAAAAAATCAACTATAGAGTGCCTATAAATTCTTATTAAAGACCTTCGGCACCTATAGTACGGCCTTAATATTAAGCTTTAAACAGACGACTTCCTATATAATAAACTTATTATGGCTTACTAGGAAGTGGAGCCCTATAAATATACCTATTATAAGCCTACAGATACCTTAACTAGCCTTATTAACAATTTACGGTCCTCTATTATAACGTATAAAGTTTTAAACCCGCTAGGTAATACTTAAGCCTTTATTACGGACTTATAAAACCTATAAACTAACTTAGATACCTACTTTACAGACCGCCGCTACTGCTAGCAGTACCCACACCGACTAAGTCCTACCTATAACCCCTAAAGCAACTCCTATATAAAGGTATACCCCTATAGACGAACTAACCAGAGGTACTTTATGTGTGGTAAGGAAGGATATTAGTCTATAAGGTATACCTAAGAAGAATATAATAAGTCTAAGAAGAGATTTAACAGCCGGATTAACTAGTTTATCTTAGACTACAAAGGAGAGGAAGTAGAGGAGTCTCTTAACGAGTTAATAGAAGCCCTTATAATTAACTTTAACTTAGACACTTAGGAATAGGAAACCTTAAAGACGTTTCTAACTACTTTTAGACCTTTTATAGACGGCTAAGCCTTTAATATTACAACTATATTAGCCGACCGCTCCTTTATACACTTAATTATACCTAAAAACTAACTTATAAGTATACCTATTAGACCCGTTACGGATATTATAGACTATAAACAGGACCTATTTATATATATTACTATAGAACGCTATACCCCTAAAGAATTTTATAGCGTTATAATTAATATAGGTGCCTTTAAAAAGTCTATTATAGGTTACGGACAATACCTTATATATAAGACCACTGTAAATAATAATACGGATATTAATACTACGCAAACTAGGGCCGTAAATATCTAATTCGGCATTAGCTTAACCGCATTAATTAGATTAGTTATAGTTAAGACCCTAATTAGCCTAGCTAACTTCTATATAGTAAAAGCGGATACCCCTTTTCTACTCTATTTTACGGACATAGATAAGTTATAGGTTTACTATAATAATATTACAAACACCCTAATTGGCCCTGTAACTGCCCTAAGAAGCAAGTATATTACCCTACTAATTATATAACAATTTAGACACCCGTTCCTTATATAGGGAGAGACTTTACGGACCTATATTTAGGAATCTTTTAACTATAACCCGTGCTACCTTACTAGTACTAAAATCTACCACCTATACTGCTGTTTCGGCTACCTATTAGCCGAAAAGCTATATAGAGTCCTTAAACGCTTTAGATATAACGATGTTAATAGAAAGGCAATTAACCACCTAACTAAATACTGCTCCTTCTGCTAGAAATACAAACGTTCCCTAGGCCAATTTAAGTTTACTCTTTATAAAGACCTTAATTTTAACCACTTAGTGTACGTAGACATTATATATATTAACGGCAGCCTAGTATTATATATAATTAATAAGGTAACCCGCTATTAAGCCACTTATTAGTTATAAAATATATCTATAAAATATACTTAGGATATTTTATAGACCTATTAGATTAATATATACGTTAGACCCCCTAAGTATATTACCCACAACGCTAGTAGGAACTTTATTAGCAAGGAATTCCAATAATACGCTATAGCTATAACTATTTTAATAAAAGCCGTTCTAGTTAAGGCGTACTAGTTTATTAAACTTATTAAGCGAGCTTATTTAGCTTTATAAAGAGCTTACTAAATTATTATAGATAAGTATAAGGATATATAAAAGAAACTAGCTTTATAGATAGCCGTAAAAGCCGTTAATAACACTACTAGCCCTAATAGACTAGTACCTACCCTTTTAGTTTATAGAGCCTACTTAAAAATAAGCAACCTAGGCCCTCTTACCCCGTCTATTATAGAACAAGCAGCTATAATATAGAAGGTAATAGCCGAAATAGTTAAATTACGGGCTAAATAAACTGTTAATAGCGCTTTATACTACCGTAACGGACCTAATATAACCTTAGTATATAACTTCCCGCTTAACTTTAAAGTCCTTATATAGCGTAAGAGCGGTAATTAAACTAGACCTTATTATTTACTAGCTATAGAAGACGAAACGTACTGTATATAACTTCCTAGTAAACCAACTAACTTTAGAAGCACGTTTATAAAACCCTACTTTTAGTCCAAAAATACCTATGCCGTTAAACTAGATAAACTAGAAGCACCCCTGCCTACTTTAGAAGTCCCCTATAAACTTACTAAACCTACTAAACCTACTAAACCTACTAAACCTACTATAAAGCGTGGCTAAGAACGCCCCTAAAAGCACCCTATAACTAAGAACCCTATAATAAAAAATTACCTAACCTCCGTAGGTATATCTATAAGGCAACTTCTACCTACAGATATATTAGTTCTAGTATAGGAAACACTTTTTATAGACTTATAACGCAAGGAGATTAATAGACTACTTAAAAAGGGTATTTTTATAGCTATAATAGAGAGAGACGTTCCGTAAGGCGTCCGTATATTTAACTTACGCTTTATTAATAAAATTAAGCACCCTAATACTAATAAAGCCTTTAAAAAATTAAGGCTTATTATATAAGCTTATAATAACTAGGGAAAGGACTTAGTCCTTACGCAATTACCTATAATTTAATAGGTTAGTTAACGGATTATACTTATACTTATGCCTAAACTATAGCAAACTAAACCTATAGCCCTTTACTTACGGAATATCTTATAAGCCTATATACAGTCTAATACTTACTTAAGCAAAGATATCTTTATACAACTATCCCTTAAGCTTAATTTATAACTAGGAATAATTTTATAGATTATAAAACCCCTTTACGGAGTGCTAAAAGCTAAAAACCACTAGTTTAAGACATATTACTAGCATTACATTAGTAAACTTAAAATGGAATAGTTAACCTATAACCCCTGCCTTCTATATACCCTATTAAACGGCCTTAGTATTATTAGACTCTAAATAAATAATACCCTCTTCTTAGCGGATTAGACTTTTGCGGATACTAAAGAGACTAAACTATAAGAAGTAAAGTTCTTAGTAAAGCCGTAAGAGCAGTTAACTAAGTAGACTTTAATTAAGTTTAATTAAGGCTTAATTATATAAAAGGGTAACCTAATTTAGCTAACTTAGAAACGCTAAGCTTAAAACCTAAGGCTTATTATAGTAAAGCCTACGGACCTTACTAGTTCCTATAAAGAGACCTATAAAGCCGTAAATGTAGAGGACTAGTATATTGCATAGCGTATAAAAGGCGCCTATATTACCATAATCTGTTAACCTAAATTTACCTATAATTTATCCTTTACGGCCTAGGTAATAGATCTATAAGAGGAAAATATTAAGTAGCTAAATAAGTATATTTAGTAGCAAATTAACAATATAATAAGAGGACTTACTTTTATACCACTAGACCTAAATTCCCTTAGTATACTAATATTTACGGACGCCTCCTTTACTAATAATAGGGACCTATTATTACAAATCGGCTTTATAATTATACTTATAAACTATAGTTAAGACGCAAATATACTATATTAGTCTTTAATTAAATGCAAATAAGTAACCTGTAGTATACTAGCTTCTAAGCTATATATACTAGCTTATAGCTTTAATATAAGAGCCGCAATTAAGTTAATAATCCAGAAGATCCTATAATTAGAGCAATTACCCCTAGTTCTATACACTAATTTAAAGCCCCTTTATAATTATATAGTTAAACTAGGTATAATACAGGAAAAGAGGCTTATAGTTAACCTAATATACCTATATTAGGCCTATGAACGACGTAAGATTATAGAGGTCAAATGGATTAGCAGCGAAGACAACTTAATAGACGCTATAATTAAGGCAAAGCCGTACTAAGCTCTTAAAACCCTAATTAACATAAATAAGCTTAACCTAAAGGTTATAAAATAGGTAGAATAAGACTAACGGAGCACGCATAGTTTATTTACAGCCCGTTAAAAGGCCGTATAGTTTATTTTACGGACCGTAAACAGGACTTATAGTTAGCTTAAAGCACCGTTTAGAAGGCAGCCCAGAAGGCACCTTAGGAGGGATTTCCTATATATTTCTTTTGTATTTTATAGCTCTATTAAAGCGATTACAGAGATTATATATAAGCGAGTTATCTTTAAGTGCCGCTAGTATATAATTATAGCACGTGGTATACCAAACGCGTAGTTACGCGTTTGGTGCACTAACCACTTAAGTACTAACTAATTAGGGGGAGACGCGTTAGTATATAGACTACGTAGTCTACCTTAATAGAATCGAAGTCACCACTATCCAAAAGAGTATATAATACTATACGTATTTCGTGCCCCTAGATATAACTTAATTATATTATTAAATTGATATAAACAAAACTATATAGACTTTATAAGTAATAAAACGTTTAGACAAGGAATAGAATAGATTTAGTTTAATATAGTTAAGATATTGTAACGGGACTAGCCTAGTTATAGTAGGAATGTCTTAGTAAAATATACGACAGATAAATTCCGACGCTTTGATCAAATTCTGCCGAATTCTGCTAGATTAATTAAACTTTACTAAAGTCTGTTAAAGACCGCGTGTATATATACGCACGCATTAACCACTAAGCCCCTAACTACTTAATTATATAATTCTCTTATTATTCCTTTCTCTTCTTTACGCAACGTTTTATTCTTAGCGAGAGCTATATACCTTAGATTTAGATAGAATTTATATTGTTCCTTTAAATCTTCCCTAAAGTCTCTTTACGCCCTTATATTACGTTATATTAAAATAACTACTATTAAAATAGTAAACGAACTTAAACCTACTGCGTTAACTATAAGCATTATAGCCCTAGTTAGGGAATAGTTAACCATAATATAATAGTCCTTTATAGATGCCTTAGCCTAATAGCAAGCGATATTAGAAGCTTAATACTAGTAATTAATGGGAGCAATCTATAAAGAACTCTGTAACCTTAAAGCACTTATATTAGAGACCCTAATAGTAACACCTATAGATAAAATTAAAATAACTATATATAAACCCGGCCCGTTAAATATAAACCCTAAACTAGTAATAGTAGCTTAACTTATACCTATAATAAACCCGGTACCTACTATAAAATCTAAAAAGCTCCTTAACCCTTTAATATTTAATAGAAATTAAAATAACCTATATCCCTTTATAACTAAGCTCTATCTTAAACTTTTAATAAACTATAACTAATACCCTACTAAAGCTAGTAAGATTAGCTATAGAATATCTTATTTAAGTAAAGACGCTATATAAACTATAGACCCTTTCTTCTATAACGGCACCTT
>Ga0307515_10008158_pt1 | contig 20514 bp, 7 predicted proteins | sample 17_EM_MG_FD_194513 | JGI IMG/M metagenome (GOLD analysis project Ga0307515, IMG submission 194513) | Populus trichocarpa ectomycorrhiza microbial communities from riparian zone in the Pacific Northwest, United States - 17_EM | ecosystem: Host-associated > Plants > Roots > Unclassified | place...
GTCATGCTTCTTCACATGATTTATAGTGATCAGACGGTTACAATTGGTCATGTTAATTAAGTCAAAGTTGTGGAATTTGTGGGAGACATCCATGATGCTTCGAGCCAAAGCCTCATTGACTCTCCCCCCTTTGGGGTGGCCTTTTCTACTTCCGAGCTATAATTAATTTAATATTTATTAATATCAAAAGCAATATATTAGGTTAGTCGTATGCATATTGTCATAATTGCCCTTGATTACCGTTGCAACATTATTTAAATAGATACAGTAAAACCCAAAACGACCTTCCTAAAAAAAGCTGAGCATTGACACCAAACATTAATTAAGATGCAGATAACACCTATACTTTTATATATATATATATATATATATATTATTTTTTAGCATATTTAATACCAATTTAAATTAGATTTTAAAAGAAACCCGACTATAATCTATCACTGAGTTAAAATTAAAATAGTAAAATATAATAAATAGCCCATAGAGTATATTTTAGACATATAGTTACGATGGAAGAGTTTTTTTAGGACATATTTTCTTGGTTATAATGGATTGTGTTTTTCTGCTCAAATATTGAGAAAAATTAGAATATCATCAAATAATATATATGCACACATATATATATATATCAAAGAATAAGGACAATTTGGTAAAAGAAACTCATGGACAAGCTAAGATTTGGAGCTCCCTCCTGTTGAGTTGACCCTTGACCCCCTTTTTTTTTCTTTTTTTCCCCCTCCGTCTCCTTCCCTTCATGTTTTTTTTTTCTCCTTAGCTTTTGTTGGGCTCTCATCAGTGATCTTTTTATTTCTTTCTTTACCTAGTTATAAATGCCACCTCTGTTCACTTCATTTCTGCTTTTCCTTCACTGTTTCTTTCTCTCTCTCTCTCTCTCTCTCTCTCTGGTTTCCTCCATTGCAAACCAAGTTTCCTTTCCAGCTTTCTGAAAGGTCCCTGTCTTCTCTCCACATGCACACAAAGACCCACCAACCATTTTTTACCCATTTTATCTTTTTTAAGACCCTATAATCACCCTCGTTTATGTTTCTACCCCCTCTCTCTACACATTTTGCCTTGAAAGATTAGATTTTTGTCTGTCTTTCTTTGCCATTTCTTTTTTTATCATTCACAAAATTCTTCTTCTTCTTCTTCTTCTGTTTTGGCCCACTGGAGGCCACAACTTGTGCTTCTAAACTACTACTGCCTTTTCTTGGTTACTGGGTTTTGGGTGATTTGTGTTATTTCAGGTCTACATTGGCCTATCTATGCTTATTGAGTCTCACTTGCCTAAAAAAAGAGAAGCCCTTTCTTTGCTTTTGTGGGTGCTCAAGGAAGAAGATCAAGGGGGTTAGCTTTCACACTCAGATCACTGCAAAGGTAAATGCTTTCCCTTTTTTTTTTTATGTTTCTTGAAGGTTTCGCATTTCGCTTTATCTGTCTCTTACTTGGATCGTAAGTGATGCCTTTTGAGAACTTATTCCTTTTCTCGTAGTTTTGAGATTTGTGATTAAACTGTTTGTGACTTATGGGTCTGGGATTGCTTTTTCAGTGAACTTTGAATTTGCTTTCTTTCTTTCTTAGACTTTTTTGGAACTGGGTTTTAGTTGATTTGTCAAATGCCTTTGGTGTTTGGATGCACTGCATAAGCTTAAGAAACTGCCAATTGTTATGCAAATGAAATTCTTTAAATGTCCTGTGGATTCTTTCTTATCCCTTCTTTTGTTTACTTTCTTTCTTTTCCGGTGGATTAATTTTCCTTACCTTTTATTTCCCTTGAGGTTTTAGTGTTGAATCAGGAAAATAAAGCCTTCTTTTATCAATAGGTTGCTTCAGTAGTTAAATTTAGAAAGTGTTGTTTAACATTTTGCTCATCAATGAAGTTCAAAATTTGATATCGGTTGGTCATCTTAAAGTGCAGGTAGATATCTTTTAATCTCTTGGTATAAAGTAAGATCGGCAATACAGACTGTTGTGTTTTCTGGAGAACCAGGGATGTCATCTGAGAGTTTAAATGCTGAATTATCAAAGAAGACATCAGTTTTGGGTTTGAAACTATGGGTTTTAATAGGAATATCTGTAGGAGTGTTTATAATTTCGATTCTTTGTGTCTTATCTGTATGGATTACATTTCAGAGGAAATCTAGGAGATCAGTGGACAAATACTGCCATTCCAAAATACCAAATGTATCGAAAGATATTAAGATTGACAGGGTTGGGGTTCAAAATCCCATTCATCACCATGAAAGTGCATTTCTCACGATCAATGATAAATCGAGTGACAAGAATTCAGATAAAATGCTAGCTCATTTGGGAATGAGCAAATCTAGTGATCCTGACATTGCCAGCCAAAGCAGCTCGATTTATCACAACGAGAGGGCCTGTAGTTCACATTCTGGGGAAGAAGGAAGCTCTGGGACTGTTCGGAAGCAATCTTCATTATCATATGCAGGACTTGTCACGGCCTCTCCCTTAATTGGCTTGCCAGAAATTTCACACCTTGGATGGGGCCACTGGTTTACACTTAGGGATCTTGAGTTTGCTACAAATCGTTTTGCAGCAGAGAATGTGCTTGGTGAGGGTGGATATGGGGTTGTTTACAAGGGTAGACTAATAAATGGAACTGAGGTAGCGGTAAAGAAGCTTCTTAACAACCTGTAAGGACGCTTTGAAGATGCTATCTCTTATTTTTGTGATGCTATGATCTGTTTTATTAGTTATTTAACAATTTATTTTGGAATGGAGGTTTTAGGGGACAGGCAGAGAAGGAATTTAGGGTTGAAGTGGAGGCTATTGGTCATGTTCGACATAAGAATCTTGTACGGCTTCTTGGCTACTGCATCGAAGGAGTTCACAGGTATGAGGCATTTACTCCTGTTAATTTAATTATTCTGTCTTCCACTCACATTAGTCATGTCACTGTTACTGGGTGCATGAAGCTATATCTGTGGTGTGTGCTTCACAATTCTTCCCCAATATTGCTTTGTTGATCCTTGAGCTTTGAGTGTGATTTTTTTTCATACAAATTTTATCTGCTCAGGATGCTGGTGTATGAATATGTGAATAATGGGAACTTAGAACAATGGCTGCATGGGGCAATGCAACATCATGGTATGCTTACTTGGGAGGCACGCATGAAGGTCCTTCTGGGTACTGCTAAGGCGTAAGTTCTTAGCTCTATTCAAACCACATTTGTCCACTATATCAAAACTAGCTCTCTTAAATGGCTTAGTTTGGACAGTTTTTTTATTCATTTCATCTAAAGTGATTATCTAGTTGTGGTAAAATAAACTTCTTTAAACGATGATGCAGAAATAGAATTTGAATTTTTTTTCACTGGATGTCTATACAAAGATGATGAAATTGTTTTGTAAACCTGATGCAGGCTTGCTTATTTGCATGAAGCAATAGAACCAAAGGTTGTTCACCGAGACATAAAATCCAGCAATATTTTGATTGACAATGAGTTTAATGCCAAGGTCTCTGATTTTGGATTGGCCAAGCTCCTTGATTCTGGAGAGAGTCATATCACTACAAGAGTTATGGGTACATTTGGGTATGTGTTTAATTTTTACTTCCCTTTGCAATAGCCTATGTTTCTCTCAGCGAGGATCTTTTGATAGGAGTCTCTTTTTTGGAATTCAGTTATGTTGCACCAGAATATGCTAATACGGGCATGTTAAATGAGAAGAGTGACATTTATAGCTTTGGAGTCCTGCTACTAGAATCAGTTACTGGAAGGGACCCTGTGGACCATGGCAGACCTGCTAACGAGGTACCATATTCTTTGATCTACATTGAGTTTACAATTCCTTGAAACTGTCTTTGTATGTGTGCGCCTCCTTTTGAAAAGTACTTCAAATCTTTTTTGTGCAAGAGTTTTTGCTTAGCTCCCATCACTTGCTTATGCCAGGTTAATCTTGTTGAGTGGTTAAAAATGATGGTTGGGACAAGAAGATCTGAGGAAGTTGTGGATCCAAATCTTGAAGTTAAACCAACAACGCGTGCTTTAAAACGTGCTCTTTTGGTTGCACTTAGGTGTGTCGATCCTGATGCAGAAAAGAGACCTAGAATGACTCAAGTTGCAAGAATGCTTGAAGCTGATGAGTACCCTTCTCGTGAGGTATGAGTTTTTTTTTTTCCCGAGCAATCTCTATAAAGTGCTTTGTCTAGAAGGATAGGTCTCCTGGGAAACTGTTTACCTTGAGCTCCTTCCCTTTTTGCTAATTCTGCAAATTACCTGACCTTATGGTTGCAAGGTTGGACGCTTGTGTTGGACACCATTATGAATCTGTCTATGAAAGTCTTGTTATTCCTCTCACACAAAGTTATAAAATCATTTATTGATTATGATAACTTAGACCCTTAAGCAAGCATAATGAGTAGGGTAACTTTTACATAATGGATAAGACCATTTGGTTTTACATTTGAAGACAACTCTTCCATGTTTCCAGACATACAATTTTCCAAATGCTAGTATTTTATTGTCTACTGTTTGGAATTTCAATTAACAAAACAAACGCAAGCAAGTGCAATGGCTATTTTCTGTGTAAGCAATTGTTTTATATGAAACCCAAAAATACCATAAACTTCAGAGAGAAATTCACCATAACTGCATGTGCTTTTTTCCCTAGTCTGTTGCCGAAACTTCTCTCAAATTAATCAGATGTTTTCCTGTCATTTATGGACTATTATATCAATCTAGGGGTGAAGAATTCAAAAACTCCATTATTTTACCATGTTCATGATATCACAGTATGACTCGTACAATCCTATGCAGGATCGGAGGAACAGAAAGAGTCGTACAACTAGCATGGAAATCGAATCCATGAAGGACTCAACAGAAACTGAAAACAAGGTAGTGGATCCAGAGAGCTGTTTATCTGAGACAACTAACGGATAGGATTGACGAACATGACCAGGGAGAAGGATTGCCTTCTCATGCATTAAATTAAAAGATTTCAATAACTCATCGATAATATACAACCTAGATGTTTGTTTTCTTCCTGCATGGAAGAGGTGGAGTGGATCCAGTTTAGGTTATCTTGATAGGTTATCTAGATGTTTGGCTTCGTTCCACACTGCCTTCTTTGACACGCCATTGGGGAGAGTGCTTTCAATCCCGCAACAGTAGGTAACTTAGGAGAGAGAGATGTACAGATGTTTGCTGATCCATGGGCTTTCTTTTTTCATTATAATGATTATAATTATTTATGGTTCTTTTAATTTGTTGTTCACTTGGTTATTGTTCTTGGGATGGTGAATGATTATTTCTTGATCACTTTTCCTTTTATTTTTTTAATGATTTCATTGATCAAAACGAACCGTAAATAGCCAAGTTGGAGCAGGCAACGCTGCTTCTTTTGCTCTTGTTCTCAATTAAGGCTTTGCCAGTAGCTGCGTTACAATGATGCATGCTCCACTGCCTGATCCCTTCTGATCACCACACTTGATCATCTGAATCCCTGATTCTTTCTCGGTGCCTTTTAACATGCTATGATGACTCGTCCCTCGAGCGTGGAGCACAAAGTTGAGTTTTCCTAGCCTGGTAATATACAAGTTAACCACAAAAGCTGGGATATCTGCTTTCATGTTTACGCTCAAGATATCGATCAAGAACAACTTTTCACTTCTTTCCGACTCATACAGCATGATAGCTAAAGAATGAACGTGCAATTGGATTCTTCCAATGTTCTGGTTATCGAGATTCCTTCGGCTCTTCGCGTAAGTTTCGTATTCTTTTCCGTTAGTATCAGAGGAATGATCGTGCAAAGGCTAGCTAGCTGGCCACTAAATTTGAATTCAGAGGAACCCAGCTTTTGACTTTTTTGTCCAGGATTGAACATGCAACGGTCTGATTCTGGACATTATTCTTGGGCATCATTTTGTGACAGGCTCTCACGCAGTTCCAATCGCTTAGGTCATCTTTATGTTTTTTTGTGGTAAGAGTAGGTCACCTGTATGCTGTACTATGCCAGGCCTGCAGGAATAGATGCATGTTTTTTCAGGCTGCTTTTTTACGTTGTGTTTGACTGGGTGCTAAGAACCATTCACACCTATATACATTTGTAAAGACTTCTCTTTCTCTCTCTCTTTTGTTCTTTTCTTATTACAAGAGTATTTATTTATACAGCTAGAAGTATATCAATGCGTATATTTAGATGCAACTAGTATTCTACAGCTGGAATAAGATTTCAAATTAATTTTTAACACAATAAAATAAGTTTTCGGTATTATTCATGCATTTTCGAGTATCATGAATTATTTTTATTGATGTTTATATTTAATAAAATAAATTAAAAAATATATTGAAAAAAAATTATTAATACTAATTAAATACTAAAACAAGAAGCTGATCTTTCTAGGATAAATGTCTACTTTCCAATACATATGGAATCACAATAAAATTTATTTTGTAGATTCAATTATGATAAAAACTGGTGTGGATCAGCTCACAAACATTAGCAATGACTCATTACATGTTCCAAATGGCTAATGACTTGGTCCAAGATAAAAGCATTGAAAGAAACATTGAATGCATTGATTTTAAAGGTTTTGACAATATCATATTTGAGGGGTCCATTAGAGCATTAAGAGGAGGCCTTAATACATTTTATCTATGTGTAAGAGTGCTCAAATCCAACCTTATTTGAGCCATGAGATGAGGAGAAAACACAATAAATTTTTTTTAAAGAAATCCAAGTTGAATTAGAAAACAAAGTGGCAGTAAAGCTTTTTAATTATACAAGAAGATTATTCCAACAATTTTAATTGTATTTTCTAGTATTAGAAGGATTCTAAGAGACGACAAAAGAAGGGAATTAATACCACCAATTACTTTCCTTTCAAAAAAAAAAACATAAATCTAATATCAGAATCCTACTACAGCTTGGAAACAACACAGGCAACTACCTTTCCTTTAGTTTCTAGGATTAATGGGCTGCATGGAAGGCTATAAATTAGCCTTGAGTTAGTTTTGTAATATTTTTTTTCCTTCTCTTCTTCTCATGGCAGAACAATAATTTAATATTATGGGTTTTATTTTATTTTATTAGCTACGACCCAAGGCTTGTTTGAATTTAATTAATACTTTGTTTTTAGCTAATATCCAAGGCTTGTTTGGATCAAGTTATGAGCTTTTTAGTTTAGGGTTTTTGGGTCCATTTTATAAGTGAGCCAAATCAATCTACTAGGATTGTATTTTCATAAGTATTTAAATCCTTGTAAGCCTAAAGAGGGGACTTTTTTTTATCAATAAGAATTCAAAATGTTTTTTTTTTAAACTTGTGCGAGAGTGATTCTTGTATTCTTCAGTTCTTGAACGAACTAAATTTAACTTATCAAAGATTAACTAGCTTCGTGATGTTATTCGATTTCATTTCGATAGTATTGGTGCCTTAAGACAAGTTTTCATTGTGTCATACTTCTATCAGACCTGTTTCATCCTTTTAGGATCAGATCTCAATTTTGATTGTAAGTTGCGTGACCATGTAATTACGAGGTTCGCATCAAAAACAGTAACGAAAGGTTAAAACTAGCAGATTTGAATATTTTTATTTCAATTTTTTTGTAATGTTTGAATGCTCACCTACAAGTCATTCTTAAACATGAATTATATTAATCAAGATTTATACTTCATTATTTAATATCTTCTTGAAATCCACCTTAGCACGTGTGTCTTGAAGAAGTCCATTGAAAGTCTTTTTAAACCTCTTAGTCCTAAATTTTATCACTAGACCAATTGAAACCTCTAACGGATCTCTTGGTGTTGCTTGGATTGCATCAACAAAGCTCTAGAAAAAAAAAAAGAGTTACTAATCTCCCCACCATAGAAACTCTAAACTCTCTAATAACTCTTCTAATAAGTGGAAATGCTGGACACATTTTTGTTGGTTGTTTTAATTCATGAAAAAAAATGTTATTTTAATGAAAAGCATTGTTTTTTAACAAAACAAACTTATTATGGTTGTGAAAGTAAGTTTCAATAGGTCATTTTGGCAAAGTAATTATATAAAAACTTCACATAAAACTTAAGAAAATAGATATTTTATTATTATTATTATTATTATAAATGAAAAAATTATTTTAATAATTATATATAAGGTGAATTCATAATTCTTCATAAAAAAATGAATAATACCATTTTAAAAACCATGTTTTCTATAAAGGAAGGACATAATATTTTATAACATATGTTTTTGCATAAAAGACATGGAAAATTAAAATAAAGATTAGCTAAAATGTCCAATCATTTGAATTAAGAAAGAAAAATATATCTCTCTAATTTGAACTCTATTCCCTTATTAAAGCATCCTTTTAACAAAAACATGTTTTTTAATTGCAAGCATTATTTTTTAAATAAAAATTTATTATGATTTAAAAAGCAAGTTTTAATAAAAAAAATATATATTAAAATAATGCCCTTAATATTTTGCATGTGATTGAAGAAAATAAAAAACTAATTAATATGATAAAATCATGTCAAGAATCTATTTAGAAATACAAGAAACAAACATTTTTTTTAACTTTATTAAATATTCATGAACAAATTCTTATTGTTTTTTTTATTTTTACATATAATATCTGAAAAAGAAATTTTAACATTCTTATAAAAACACATAATATTTTTAAGAACTATGCCAAAATTAAATAATAATTTAAATGTATGCATTTTAGTTATAGTGTTTTAAAATAAAAATTTAAAAAACATTATGGAAAAAAAACATAGAAAACGCTAGGGGCATGTGGGCCTCTCTCTTAGCCAAACAAAGGACGCGCTTGGCCTCTTTTAATTTTCTTTTTAGTTTAAGGGCGGATGACAGGTGGATAAAAATCACATTTTCTAAAATATAACCAAGTAGCAACTTTCTCTCTCTTTCTCTATTTGTTAATGACTTTTTTTTATTATTCTTCTTAAATTATAGGGATTGAAATATAAAATAAATAAATTATAGGACAGGAAAGCCAAACCTTTAAAAAGGGATCAAAAATAAATAAATTAAAAAATTCAAGGACCAACATGTATTTTCAGCGCCACTTGAACAATAAAAAAATAGGGCTGGGTCTTTGCCTCTATGTTAAATACAGTCCATATTGTTTTTGTTTTTTCAATCGATAAAGTTAGATATGATTTCGCAAGATTTGGCATCAATTAAAAGACAGGGCAGTTTTCGATACGAAGAGTATAATGCATTATATGAACTTCACACAAACCGAAAGGAATAACTACGCTATCATTAACATGAAAATAACATAAAGGATGAGATTAAAAAAAAAAAGTTTGAGAGACGAAAATAAAAAAATGACAGAAAAAAAAGGAGCGAACAGTAATAGTTTTTAGTAAAACACGATCTTTTAGTTCATTGTATAATTATGGCCCGATTTGGGATGGAAAGTGGCTCGGTAATTAACATGAATTGCCTAGAGCTGAATATTAAATATTATTTAATTCTGAGAAAATTATTAAGCACTTTCTGTGTATTGTTCCTCTGTCCAACTAAAAAAACGATCTATCTTTGTAATTAATGTAAATAGAGGAGTACTATAAGAATCTAATGTTTTCTTCTAACTTATCATCTAAATAAATAAAAATATTTAAAACCTAAAAGTTAATTAGCAATCTACATAAAACTTTTATTACAACATAAGATCCATGATATATATATATATACATCTATAAGCATAATCCATATCTTTTTTTTTATATTATTAACATGGGTGTCCAGGCCAGCTTGCGCGCACCTCGACTAATCCCACGGGCCCTGAAATTAACAACCATGTAAGCCTCCAGTGACTATCATATTAGCAATCACAGGGCTTGAACCTGAAATTACAAGGGAGTAAACTCCTTAATCCCAAACTTTTATCACTAGCCACCTACTAAATGATTCATATCTTCTTATTAATCTATATGAGTTGATAAATCTTGTTCCAACTTGCTTACAGAAAGAAAGTAGTCTTAAATTTCCGTTTCATTACTTTTGAGAGCTTTTATGAGATAAAATATGCAGGCTTTCCATATGTCTCTTAAAATGCTACTATTAAACTACAGATATTGAACGGTAATTTAGCTCTATATGCTATTAATTTTCATTTAGTGCATATATATAAGTTTAATTTATATGCTTTAATTAAAAATCAAATGAAGTAATTCAATCATGATGTATTGAGCTCTGCTCAATTAAACCTTTCAAATAGTAGATATGATCAAACAACACAATTCAATATTATTAATTAGTAAATAACTAAAACTTTTATGAAATTAATAAAAGTATTAAATATTTTAATAATAATAATTAACATACGAAGTCCACCATGGATCGATGCTATAATTAATTTCCTAATTCTCCATATTATATAACATTAACTGTTTCATTGCTTCACCGTAATCCCATTAATTTCCTAATGCTCTATTGAGTACTACTAACTATAATAACAGCTTCATAGTCAATGACACAGCTGATCATACTATATGTAAGAGATCGACAAAGATACTCAATGACAATTCCTTGAGCGCAATTTTTTCAACACGATTCCTTGGAATGAGAACATAATTATACAATGAACATATATAATTTCCTTGACTTGCATGGATTTTGTGTTTAAAAATGCTGTTGTCTTTGCCAGAATTTGCCAGGTTAGTTTATGTACGAGGACACGTCCTAAGAATCCCAGCTACTGCGTGCATACAATAATATTATTGTGTGAGACATGATCAGTACTGCCTCCTCGACGTTGTTCTTTGAGGAAAACAATTGGGTATTCAGTGTGATTGGGATGTTGGTTTTAATCCATTGTATCACTTGACTGTGTTTTTTATTGGATTTGAATTGATTTTGACTTTTGAAATTGATGAAAATGTTTAATAATTAAAAATCTCGGAGACAGTATAATTTGTAATGAAGCAAATTATTTGGACTCTACTGTTTTCTAATTCGGCCTCTCCACGTCCTTCTGGTATCAATTAAAAACCTACAATATACTGGTCACGGCATTTTTTTAATAAAAAAAGTCCACTTTAGTTATAAAAAGCATAATATTTAATTATTGTTCTCGAATAAAAAAAAATAGATGAGAGAAAGAAGACATGTTTATTTTTTATTTTAAAAATATAAAAATTCAATTTTAGAAAAATATATTTTATATATATATATATATATATATATATATATTATTTATTTTAAACTGAACTATTTTGGACAAGCGCGTTTTAGCTAGGATTCCAAGAAAACTTAATCATTACATTTGTTTGTCTCTTGTTTAAAATTATTTTGTGTTGGAATCAAGTGCAGAACTCGTTGGATTAAACAATTGATACCTTCTGATTTCCAACAAATTGCTGTCAGTAAACGAGTCAATATTCCAACATAAAGTGTTCAAACTGATACTGAACTGCTGAAGATTAAATATTGAGTAGCCATGGGACCAAAACACTCTAGATGCAAAATAAATAAATAAATAAATAAATCTACAATAGCCTTGTAGCTCATTGTTACTGCTAGAAAAACGGGAGAAATTAAAGGAGAAGTGATAATTAAATAAAGTTGTCGATCAATCAATTTTCTCAAAAATAAATAAAATAAAAAGGAAACATAGAGGATGTTTGTGTTTAAAACCATGCATGTATGGCCATACTATTCTCAATTATATTTGTACTCTTCTGTTACACAATCGGGAAAACTATCCCCTCTTAATTTTTTCCGTTCCTTTATCTTTTTTAGTTACACTTCGTGTGATTTTGCACAAAAAAAAAGAAAAAGGTAGCAACTTATTGTTATAATTTCTACTTCACAATCATATAATATATACTAGAAGTCAATTTTAGCATGTAGTTTATTTATAAAAATAAAAAAAATAAAAATTGACAGAGAGATATATAATTTGTATAGTTTGACAGAAAATGAGAGGGCAACAAAGCATTAGCGGCATCGTGACCATTACAGAATCATCATTAAATTTACAAGGAAAAAGGAGAGAGCACGCCGAACTGAAAGACTTTGACAAGAAGAAATAAATTAACAAGCCCAAATATTTTAATTGTGAATTATCTGATCTCCTTGCATAGTGTAGCGACTTGAAATTGAACATTTACACGTGAAAGTCCTATCAGCACCTTCTCCTCTCACTTCCAATTTTGGCAGACTCAAGCAAACTGCCGTTCTCTTGAAGGGAACCCCATCATTTACCTTTTGACAAATGGGAAAAGGGCCTTTATAGGATCAATCAGAATACTACATACACACCAACATAAATACATGTGTGTATATACATGTACATAAACTCCAGTAGTCAGAAATATGCATTCAATGCTCTATGTGAGCACCATACTGGTATTAGTTCGTCCATGAAAATCCAAGTACACTAAAGAAACAGACAGATTAATTATGAGAGGGCGAGAGAGACTAGAGAGAGTTCAAGGCTGTTTCTTGTGGATGAAGGAGGGAACTAAATCTTGCAAGAGGCCGTAATCCGGAGCATAGAGCTGATGCTGATACTGTGGATCATGGTTTTGATAGAAAATCGAAGTTTGGTCGCCTTGGTTACTTGGTGGAAGCAAGCGAGTCAGGAAATCCTGTGGAAAGCTCTGCCCTATCGATGTGGATGCCAGAAGGGAAGGTGATAGCATTCCAGCAGCATTACCTCGAAGAGTTGCTGGACAGTGATGGTTATGCTGTCCTTCATATGTGGTGATGACAATTGACGGGTCTTGGAATGATCTTTCCACACGTTTCTTAACCATGCATTTTTGAGTGGTGCATCTGTAATAACTCCTGCAATTTCGGGCAAAGGAGAAAGGTTTTTTTTTTTTTTTAATTTGTGAATTTGAAGACATATATTCATTGATCAAAAGGAACACAATGGACCTTAGTCCAAACTTACAAACCGAAACTGATCATAAAGCTTCCAAGAACCTAAAGAAGTGCTTGCAGATTAATTACATCATAGCTCGAGAGTACTTCACTACAGGTTCCAGCTGGGAGATTTCATAAACTTTAGCCTACTGCTAAATTTTGTAACGTGCTGATTATTGATCAGTGTTACGTGGTTAAGCAAGGGTCAAGAAAATGAAAGATAGTGAACCAACGCGGTACTATTGGGCCTCACGTCTACTTTGTAGATAAGGAAACTATATATCTAGGCACTATTAGGGTAATAAGAGCATTATAAATGCAGTGGTCAGCTAGCTAGATGTACATACGTGTTCTTCAAGTACAAAAGAAGTTAGAAAATCACTAAGTATAGATTCTATTGGCTCAAATATGATATATAGTCCAAAGAGAATTAATACGTTATCAAGAGAAAGAAAGAGGACTAATGCACCTAAGCTCCTCCAGCTTTGACACCAAAGTTCTTGGTCTTAATTTGCTTGCCATTCTGAGTAGTAAATTTCTTGGCTAAAATTTGGCTTCACAAAATGGAAGCTTACAGCATCCTATAGACAGTAAATGTAGCGAGGGATGGAGTTTTACGACAACATGATTCGATAGAGTTTGAGGGTAAAAGACCATGAATGCAATGACAGCTAATAGAGATGTGATCTTTAAATACATATGCTAACAATTCATCAGCATATCCGGCTAATAAAAATCTAACTGCATAAAATAAATAATTTTAACTCAAACGATGATTATCAATCATTTGGAACTGCATGCATTCTTCGATTTCTTATCGATTAATACTCAAGTACATCTCTAATGAATGCATATAATTATGGGTGATTAGATATATAGTTGAGCAAATTAATGACCTTGGATAAGGGCTATTCTTCACTGCCTTCTGACCGTACTTTCTCCATCTGTATCCATCTTCAAGGTGATCAATTTCACTCTTGGTCAAGAAGGCAAACCGTGGCTCCTTTTGGCGTTTCTCCTTCTTTTTTGTCTTGCTCCTGGTGATCAAGAAAATACGAAGTCAAAGCATGCACATAGAGCCAGATCTTAGTGATCTAAATGCTAAGCAGAAATTTCTTTCATTTGACTAGGGCTTCTAGACGTACTAAAACATAATACTCTATATTTTATTTAGATTTTTGTGCTTTAACCTCCTGGAAACTGATAGATTAAGTATTCAGTTAATTCTATGCATAAGGTACAATAGTTTATAAGAAAAGATCGCCCATATCCCTTTGTACTGCAAGTAGAAAAAGTCGTATAATAAGTTCAAAAACCATCAAGGAGAAAAGGCAATGGTAACTGCACCAGTTATTAAAGACTTTGACGATTTGTCTTGGAAAAAAAAAAGTGGTGTACACAAACCCTAATTACCCGTCAATTGAAAACCAAAGAAAAAGAGTTACTTAAAAAGCTTGTTAACCTTTTCCATGAGCTTAGAAAAGAGAATCAAGAAACCTACACTTTCTTAGCATCCCCATCGATATCCCCATCTTCAGTGCTCTCTTTTGGCTGCTTATGTTTCTTGCTCTTCCCAGGGTCTTCTTCGGTTGCTCCATCATTAGAAGAAGAATTGGATACGGAGGAATTTGGTGTGGATGGAGTATATTGATTTGTAGCTGCTGACTCTCCAGCACCAATTTTCCTTGAACCATCTTGATCAACGGGACTAATTACCTCGGATGACGAGCAAGACACGTCGAGGGCTCTTGATAAGGTGTTATAGTGATCCATGGAGCCATGTAAACAGTCAGTGAAGCTCATAAATGAGGGATCACTAAACCCCTGTAAGTTTTGTGTGGGTGCTTGTTGATTGTACATGGAGAGATTGTCATTGAAGAATGGAAACACCGACACCGGCCGGTTGGCTCCTTGCTGAATATTGTAGTGAAAGGGGTCATAATGGTATGGATCCTCCTTTTCATTTGACATCAAGAAGAGGGAAGAGAAGTGGAAGGAGGAGGAGGAGGAGGAGGAGGAGGAAGGAACTAGCTAGATACACCACAATGCTTGAAAGCTTCAGAGAAGGGGATTTACTTAAGATGCTTGTCTTCTTCTTATAATAAATAGTAGACCTCTTTGTTAGATTTTTATTTTACTTTTCTTGGGAGAGAGAGAGGGAGAGGGAGAATTTAGTTTAGATGGTAGGTTTGGCTAATCTCCACTCTTTTCTATTTTTTTATTAATTGAACTCAACCCACCGTATCAAAAGTCTCACTTAAGTATAGAAATTATCAATTTGGTTAGCAATGTCCAGCACTAAGCAACAAAGGTTGAATCCTTAACAGGGTACGAGCATTATTAAGTCTAGAAAACCCTCTCTTTTTTTACTTTTTTTTTTCTTTATTTTACATGCCTATACACTTTAATTTCTTAGTTTTCAATACCAGGCCTAATACTGATATATATTAAAATAGCTCAGTACTATTACTAGAGATTTTAATTATTTACCAAAAATGTTAAAGGATTCTTATTCCACGATTTTATATATATATGGTATGGACACGCCTTTGCATGTTCAATGCTTATTTTATCCCATGATTTATTCTTACTGTATTTTACTTAATATGGGGCTGCTAGCTAGAAGCTTGAAAGTTCTTAATTAATGATAATAATAATAATTAAAAAAAAAACATTAAAGTTCTTGATGTATGTTTTGGATGGTACGTAGACTATATAACCAACACATGGCTAGTATTCGATCATTTCAAAAATCTTTATTCTTTTAACGCTAACTAATTAATAGAAATGGTAATAATTCAAAATTCAAAATTCTAGCTGATTACTATAAGCTTGAAAATATCATATCCCAAACTGTATTTTAATTAGAAGTAACAAACTCGCTCGATATACTATATATATGAGATAAGTACCGGAAATAAAAGTTTGTTATTGATAAATTAATTAATTTCTTAACTTTACAATTCTTTAATCATGTTTTAGTGTAAATCATATGTGATTGAAATTCCAAAAATAAGTCAACAATACAAAAAGATCCCAGAGAAAAAAAAGTAACTAAAAGAAAAAAAGAAGAAGAAGAAGGTGTAAGCCTACCTGAATTAACTTGCTAAACTCTTGGGTCAGATTATGAGATTAAGATAACTCTATAAAAAAAATAAAAAAAGCTAAGAAGATTTTTTTTTTAAATCAACGTGGGTTAATGAGATCAAAACAGAAAATAAGTCCACAAAAAAAAAGATGAGAACCTGTGTTAACTTATGAAATTAACTCGTGACCTGAACCATTTAATCAGAAGTATCAAACCTGAAAAAAATTATGAAGTCTAAACCTTAAAAAATCAAATGTCAAAGGATGAGATTAAATAAAAAACATGAAATCACAAAAAAAAACATGAAATAACAATAAAAAAAAATAAGGATCAAATTTGAAGATAAAAAATAAGAGGGTGGATGATTTTGAATTGAATGACTAAAATGAAAAGAAAAATCAAGTTTACAAAAGAGTTAAAAGAAAAACCCACCTAAAAATGACCAAATTTTTTAAAAAATAATAAAGTAAATATTTTGATCAATTGATGAAATTGAAAACAATTAAAAGTTTATAAAAGAGATAAGAGAAAAATAAAGAAGAAAAATAACCAAGACCAAATTTAAAAAAGAAAAAAACAAAAAATAAATAAATTGAAGAGTGAAATTGAAAAACAAAACTTATAAAAAGGCCAAAGACAATAATAAAAAATCACAAGAATGAAGATTGATACTCAAATATCCCCAACAAATAGGATTATCTTGAGATTTTAATTGTCAGGCGTGAGTTCGAGACAGGAGAAAGAAAAAGCAACTCTAGTGGAAATTCATCTAGAAAAACAAAACATGCATTGCCAGTAAAGGAAGAAGATGTTGCAAAGAATCTAATGACACGGCGGAAGATAATGCTTCACCTTCGAATGACGTCGTACTCCCTATTGAAGTGTGGTGCGACCCTTCCACACTCGGCAATGTGCATAACATGCGTCAAATAGATTCAAAAATTAAATAATTTTTAATTAATATAAAATGTCAATTTACCCCCTACTAATCTAATTAAAACGTGAAACCCAACATCAAAATCCAAAATTGCCCCCAAAGTAAGCCTAAATTAAATTTCATTCCAAGGGTAAGTTTGTAATTTTAATGTGCGAAGAAATATGAAATCTAAAAAAAGCCCATAGCAACCAATTATCTGGTTTTTTTTCTTTTAAGGATAGTGGAGGTATTACACTGTTCTAAAAAATTAAAAAAAAATTATACACCTATTGAAAACAAAAATGACAAATGAATCATAATAGTCAATTCATTATCGCAACACATAGTAATTTATGTCTAGTACTATAATATTTTTTTCACGCTCCCTATATTTTGTTAATAAAATAAAATAAAATGTGTCTTAGTTAAATTTCATTTCATTTTCTAAAATCTTGTTACAAATTGGGGAAAGTTATTATTATTATTTTGGCTCGGAATTATAAATAAAATGAAATGAAAAGGTTGGATGAACAAGGATAGGAGATTAGCTGAACCCATCCGTTTTGGTTGAAGAGTGACCACCCACGATTTATAGGCAGTCACGGTCATGTAATAAAGGTAGAGTTGCTAATACATGCTCATGGTCAATGTTTCCAACACTACGGTTTCTATTGGAGTATTAGTCTCACACGTGTCCCGTAATGGGCACCGTCTTTTGACCGTAACTAGCACGTGGGACACCATTTTCTCCAAAATCAAAAGGAAAATTTTGTCTATCTAGCTCCATCTGCTGACACGTCATCTTTTGTCATCTATACTTCTCCGTTACTCGCCGAAGTTTGTGGCGACCTTTTTGTCAAAATTAAGCAGAGCATCTAAATGGAAAACTAAAACTAAAACTAAAAAATTATTTTAGCTTTTCATTATTTATTTTATATGTTATAAAAGTAGTGTTAAATAAAATGTTATTTTATCATTTCTTTTATAAAAATGTTATTCTTATATATCTTGAAAAAAATATACTAAAATACTATTTATTGTAATAATGTTTTTCACTAGTTTTTTTTCACATGATTTTTTCATTTGTTTTCATGAGATTATCTTCGTTTTATTATCCATATCATGAGTTTGGCGAGTTCATCCAAGTTGACTCGGGTTATTTTTTTAAATTTTTTTAAATTTCATCATTTAATATTGGATTGATTGAGAATCATCTAAGTTGTTTTTAGACATGTCAAGTCAATCGGGTCATATCAAGTTATTAAAATAGTTGTGTATTAAATATATTAAAATACAATTAGTTTTTGTAAATGTTTTTTTACCATCAAAGTGCACATATATATATAAAAAAAAACCATATTACCAATATGAGATGCTTTTAAAGAAGATATTTTTTTTTTAACAAGTAAATGGTGGGGTTGGCATTGTGTTGGCATTTTATAATGTTTGGTAAATAATTATTTATACTTATTTTTATTTAAAAAAAAACATAAGAGAGAGAAAAATAAAAGAAATATTTCAGTTTAATTAAAATATTCTTATCCTTCAATCACTATTCAAAATATGCTTAAGAAATAACTACTAAAAATTATTTTCAGAGGGTTGGTGGAGACCTCAGCCCTTGCAAAAAAGAAGAAGAAAAGACTTAAAAATACCCCCGCATAACTCTAGTAAATTAAAATTTTAGAGTTAAAAACTAGTGAAATTTAGATTTTAGCCCCCCTAGAAAAATATTTCTAGTTTTGTCGCCCCTAAAAATAATTCTTAGAGAGCATAAATTTTTCTGTTTTTTCTTATTGAAAATCTCTTTAATTTATTTTTGTTTTCTTCTTCTAATTTTTGTGGTTAAGATTTAAATTTTAAGTGAATCGTACGTATACAAATTGATATATTTATACTGTATTTTAAAGACAAATTCTGAATAATATGAAACAAATTAACTTATGAATCAAAGCATGAAAATGAAAGATGGGATGATAATTAACAAACCAAACTTTATATCAAAAGCTGGTCAAACGCAACTTCTCTCTTAAAGGGTACGGTGGCTTGTCTATTTTGTTTTCGTCTTGGTGCCTATGTTATGTGTTCTTGGATTTATGGGTTATGGAAGTGTTATTATTGAGTAACATTTCAGTTCCATTCAGTCTATTGAGTTTGTGACTTGAAAAAAAAGTCTATTGATTTAGTTGTTTGGCATGGCAACACACTTTTATGATGCGGTCACGATCAAATGGCAACCACCGATTTGCTCTCAAGAAAAAAAAAAAAGGTATCAAATTAGAATTTCATTTATTTTCTTAGTTATCGCACCATCAGTGACAAGGTCCCAAAAATTCAAGTAGCTTAGAAATAGAACTCTCAAATTAAATAATTATTAATTAATTGGTTCTTAGGAATCTCATTTATTTTTCCTAGTTAAAAGGGTTGATAGTTTGTACTTGATACGTGATAGGTCAAGGTATCTTGTAGTTAATACTTATAAAAGATTCTTTTTTATAGATGGGAAGACTCTCAGATGCTTAAGTAGATATATTTTTAGAGAGAGAAAGTACAATAATATTATAGAGAGAGATGCTTTCAAATATGCATCCAGTAGAGAATATAAATTATAAATTTTTATTTTGAAGGATTCATTGTATATTTATAACCCATGAGTCTTGATATTTTGTAAAGAGGAGTTAGAGTGTAATTTCACTTTCGTGATATTTTGAGTTGTATTCCACTTATTTTTTTAGCCAGAAGATGGAGACATAGCAGGTCATGAGAAACTTTAATACACCTAATATTGTTAATGGAGTGTAAACTTGTTTAATTAAGCTTATTTGTTGAGAAATAATTCATCTAATATTTTTTTTGTAAAAATCTATAGAATTTTATGGCTTTAGGTTCAGGTATTATGTTTAAATTCATGGGTAGAGCAAATCCAACCACGCTCGGGCACGATGGTAGAAAATTCTTTGACTCGACACCTTCAAGAGATGTGCTCCGGGCCCAACTTGTTGGCCTGGCAGTACTAGGCCAAGCTGCTGACCTAGCAGTTGCTGCCAGTCTAATAGCATTTGAGTGTGGCAGCACCAGACCCAACAATCTTTAAGTCTGCCCAGTACCAAACCCGATTGCATTTGGGTCTTATTCTTGAATCATTATTTTTTAACCAAACAATTGGTGAAGTGAAATGATTATTTATTTTATATTTTTTAACCAAATAATTGGTGAAGTGAAATGATTATTTATTTTATATTTTTTAACCAAATAATTGGTGAAGTGAAATGATAGGCCAAACTCGCAAAATAAGAGACTAATAAAAATTATATTATAGAAAATACTAAAAGGAATGATACTTTTATTATAGCATAGTGAAATGAAGGGCCAAATTCACAAAATATGAGACTAATAGAAATTATATTATAGAAAATACTAAAAGGAATGGTTCTTTTATTATAGCTTCTTATAGAACACTGTAGATTGTGATAGTGTTTTTTTTTCATCCCCAAACTATTTCTTCTTTATTTTCACCCTTAAAAAACAAGATTAACGATAATTTTAGACAGCTTTGTTAATAAAGAACAAAATTAAAAGATAGATGATTAAAATGAAAGAGATAGAGAAAATGGATGGCAGTTTCAAAATTGATGTGAAAAGTTTACTTTGATCCTTCTACT
>Ga0307515_10008159_pt1 | contig 20511 bp, 14 predicted proteins | sample 17_EM_MG_FD_194513 | JGI IMG/M metagenome (GOLD analysis project Ga0307515, IMG submission 194513) | Populus trichocarpa ectomycorrhiza microbial communities from riparian zone in the Pacific Northwest, United States - 17_EM | ecosystem: Host-associated > Plants > Roots > Unclassified | place...
ATTAGTTCCCTTAGGGTGTTTATATCTTCTATTAGAATAATTACATCCTAGACTTTAGCCTTAAGTCCCTACTTATACTATACCATAAGCGCCTTATTATTTCACTTAACTTATATTACCAATGTTTAAAACTACATTATATACTTAATTGCTAAGGTTCGTTATATAATATCTTAGAGTTTTCTTTCCGCTATAGTTATTGCCTCTAGGTCTCCGAATATTTATATAAGTTATTCCACAAATCCGTTCTAGCTTAAAAACATAAATTATACCTCTTAGTTTATAGTTATTATTCCGTTTACTTATAACGTATTCTACCAGCAAGCCGGCCACCCCACCGAGCCGGCCACTTCAAAACACACCAAAAAGCCGATATTTGAATCTTAAATATCTCAACAACTACTTAATAATATTTTCTAAAAATTTAAATATAAGCTTTTATATACCTATTTTAGTACTTATTACAATATAAGAGTATGCGCTCCGGTAGTTGTTAAGATATTTAAAAATATCTCTATTTTTAACCCCTAAACTCTATATTATAATAACCACCAAGCTATACGCTTTAGTATTATAATATACACTAAAATAGGTATATAATAGCTTATATTTAAATTTTTAGAAAATATTATTAAGTAGTGGTTGAGATATTTAAGATTCAAATATCGGCTTTTTGGTGTATTTTGAAGTGGCCGGCTCGGTGGGGTGGCCGGCTCGGTGGTAGAATACGTTATTTCTATAAGGTAAGACTTAAACCATTTAAGTGCTCTTCTTATTAAGAACAGTCCTGCATACGCTATTTAATCCATAGGTATTGCCAGCTTTGCTCCCTCCTGTGCTACCTTAAAGTATATTTATATAAGGAATCCTTTAAGCTTTAATCTCTCTCCTAAGAATCTTTCGATCGATAGTAACTTAACCTTCACTACGCCTATCCCGTTAATCCTATTTTCGAGTGCTATATTGTTCTCTACTAACTAGTTAACTATTTCTTATAATTATCCTACCGTCATAGGTTGTTGCGAGTTAGTGTCCGCTATACTAGTGTTACTTCTCCATCCTAACGTAGTTGCCGCCGTCAATAGCGTTATAGTGGCTGCTTTTGGTGGCATGTTATTTAACTTTCTATATTTAATACTATAACTAAGTAGTAATTATATAACGGAACCTTGTAGCAGTAACTATAATAGGTTCTGTTAATAAGCTAGGTATATAAGAAATACAAAGACAGTAGTTAACAACGTAATAATAACTGGTAGAGTGGTTGCCTAATAGATTAACTCTAATTATATTCTAAGAATCACTATAAGGAAGGAACTATCTAGGTAAGAACTAAGGGTCCTTAAATACACGACCGTACTCCTATAAAATCCTCCTTATATATAATATACGTGAGTTTCTCCCATGCCTCTTATTTAATACGTAGCACGTCATGTAACCTTGGTTACTATTCCTCGTCATATAGTTCTATCGGCTCCATCCTAGACCGTGCTTGTATTAACCAACTAGCTTCTTCCGTCTCTTCTCTAAGTAGTCGTAACATCGTACTTAAAGCGTCCGTAACATACTATACTCTTATATCTTAGTAAGGTAAGGTTTAAACTACTTAAGTACCCTTCTTATTAAGAACAACCCTATATAGGCGACTTAATCTATAGGCGTTTTTAGCTTAGCTCCCTCTTATATAACCTTAAAATGTATTTATATAAGGAATCCTTTAAGCTTTAACTTCTCCCCTAAAAATCGCTTAATTAAGGGTAACTTAACCTTTACCGCTCTAATTCCCGCAATTCTTTCTTTAAGTATTTTATTATTATCTACTAACCTATTAACCGTTTCTTATAGTTATCTAACGGTAACTAACTAAGAGTTAGTATTTACTATACTGGTGTTATTACCTAATCTTAACGTAGTTACTGCCGTTAATAGCGTGGTAGTAGCTACTTTTAGTAGTATATTATTTAACTTCCTTTACTATAACCTTAGTAGTAAATATATAATAAAGCCTTATAGGAAATACTACGGTGGACTTATTAATAGGCTAGGTATATAGGTAAGAAATAGTTAATAACGTAAATATAACTAGTAGAGTAGTTACCTAATAGATTAACTCTAATTGTATTCTAAGATTTACTATAAAGGAGAGAACTATTTAGGTAGGGACTATAGTCCTTTAAATACATAACCGTACTCCTAAGAAATCCCCTTTATATATAAGGTATGTATTATACGTATTATATATACATTCCCTTTATATACTGCGTATACTACGTATAATATTATATAACCTTAGCTACTATTCCTTATTACATAGTTCTACCGGCTCTATCCTAGACCGTGCTTAAATTAACCAACTAGCTTCCTCCGACTCTTCTTCTAGTAGTTATAACATTGTACTTAAAGCGTTCGTAACACTGTGCTTTTAAAACAGTTAAAGTTGGTAGATTTTGATGTGTTTTGGGGTGGCTCGACCGGGTAGCTGGCTCGACTAGGTGGCTAAAACGTTAGTCACAGCAAAATAATTTTGTGCTTGTCATCCTTGCCGTAACAAACACTTAATAGTGGATAGACTTAGTTTCCTGGTGTTTGCCGGAAAATACTTCTGCGTGAAGGGACGGCAGGGCTTAGCTAAGCGCAATGCTCAGGCCACTTTATCTTATCTTAGTAAGCGACTTAGGCGGCAAACGAGATAAATCTCGCTAGTACTTAACTAGTATAGCTTTATAGAAAACCCCTACTAGCGTTTTATAACCCCTGTACTTAGAAGCGCGGTCTCGTTTGCTGTCTAAGGGCCTTTAGTGCGAAAATATATGAAGGTCTACTTATTAATTAAACGCGACACTGCTAAAGAGTAATATATCTCCACCAGTTAACTAGTTAACCACTTTAAAAGGTAATCGATTATATTTTAAGGGTCACTTTATTTATCTATATACTTATTTATGCATTTTAGCTAATATAAAGTTCTAAAATTATAGGTTAAAAATTTTTGCGAGTCTTGTTAGGTCTACTCGCGAATCCTCCCTAAAACGTATCTTCGCGATTTTATAACTAATCGCCTATATCTAACTTTTTATATAATAAAGCTATAATATTACCACAACATAGATATAATAGAGAAGAAAAAGGGCTTTTACCTCGTAGTATTTTTGTGTTGTAATAGTACGCATAGAGCCTAGAATATTAATAGTTCGATAGAGCTTTGAGTAAAGCTCTAATAGAGCTTCGGGCAGAGCTTCAATAAAGCTTCAAGTAGAGCTTCAATAAAGCTTTAAGCAGAGCTTCAATAGAGCTTTAATAGAGCTTTAATAGAGCTTCGAGCAGAGCCTTATATAGAGCCTTAAGTAGAGCCTTAAGTAGAGATTTAAGCAGAGCTTTAATAGAGCTTCGATAGAGCTTCAAACAGAGCTTTAATTAGAGCCTTAAGCAGGGCTTAGAGCAGAGCCTCGAGCAGAACTTTAAGCAGAGCCTTAAGCAGAACTTCGAGCAGAACTTTGAGTAGAGCTTCAAGTAGAGCTTTAAGTAGAGCTTCAACAGAGCTTCGAGTAGAGCTTCGAGTAGAGCTTCAATAGAGCTTCAAGTAGAGCCTCAATAGAGCTCTAGCAGAGCCTTGTGTAGAGCCTTAAGGAGAGCTTTATGCAAGCGTTTATGCAGGTGTTTGTATAGACGTTCGTGCAGACGTTTATAGAGACAATAGAGACGTTTATAAGCTTCCTAGTATATTAGTACTAGGGACGCGTCGGTGTCTACCCAAATACTAAAAGCGCGTAATTCGTAAGGAAGTAGTATTCCTATTATAAAAAAGTAATTAATTATAAAGGAGACTAATCTAACTTAACTTATTAGCTTATTAGGTTAAATAGGTATTGTTAGGGAGTTAAATATATAGGTAAAAGTGTCTCTTATACAAAATTGCGAAAATTAAAGTTAAGCGCCATAGTGTTCCGCACCAAAGGCCCTCAGACGGCAGGGCAAACTTAAGGTCGGTAGATAGCTAATTGGTTAAAAAAAAGTGGCGTTTTATTAGGCGGGGACTAGTGATATTTTAGTGTTAGTGAGTGCGCCTTAAGTTCTGCCCTTGTCGTCTGAGTCGCTTACTAAGATAAACTTTATCCCTTCCCTTTCAAAAAGATATTTAAGCAGGCATTTTCAACATCTTGAAGCCGACACTTCGCTAATTTTATTAGGCGCTGCCATAATTTCTCTTCTAAAGGCAATATGGTGGATACCTGGAACCAATATTTGTAATTCTCTTCTGTGTGGATTGAAAAAGCAAACAGTACACTGCTCTTTGATTTTGGGTTGTCGAAGAAATTCAACGATATAACACCTACTGTATTAACACCACCACAGCATATTATGCTGGGGTCTGATCGGTCTCCTTTATGTTGGTACTGTAAGAACGATGAGAGTTGCTGAATTAAAAACACCACCTATGGTATGCACTTGTTCGGGAGGTTTCAGCTGAAGATAAAATTCTACCAGGACCTTGGGCATCTGCCAAATCCCAAACGCCCAAACTCCTCCAAATGCCCTCGCCACTATCACAAACCCTACAATCACAAACCTTACAAATACACATCCTACCTACTAGCCTTCTCATCATCGATCTGCCTCCTCAGATCTGTCAACACCTCCTCTCGCCTTCTCAAATGCGATTGTAGCCCCTCTACCTGTTCCCTCACTGTATCAATCTCCTCCCTAACCCCACCAAGCCCCTTCACCTCACCTCCTTCTCCACTCTCCAAATCCCTTAACGTCTTCCTCTTATAATCCAACAGCATCTCCAGCTCTCTTTTAACAAGCGCTGGCTTACTATCCAACCTCCTCCCACCTTTCCTCTTCTCCGCATCTGCCTCCACCCTCTCGATCCGCTCCTCCAGCTCCTTCAACTGCTTCTTCAATCTCACCTCCTCCCAATCCTCGGTCGTCCGCGCGCCACTAAAATCCGTCCCCTTTGGCCGGTACGACCCAGCCCGATCTCCCACTCCAAGCCGTGTCAAATACGCATCGCCAAACTTCGCCTTCCGGCCCGTCGACGTGTTCTCCTCCCCGCGATCCGCCCACCGCTGCGCCGGCGACCGCACTCTCTCGACATCGTAGTCGATATTACTGCGCTCGAACGACGAGCGCAGACTGGGCGGGACGGACCTCGGGACGCGAAAGCCCTCGCTGCGGCCATTCAGGACGTGCAAGAACGCCAAGCACGCGTCCTTCCCGACGCTCTCCCTCGCTTTCGGATTCACCAGGTTCCACGCGCTGCGGATGTCCGTGTCGGGGACGTCGTCGAGGCTGGCGAAGAGGCCCTCGAGCGCCTGGAAGGACACGGCGCCGTGCGCATCGCGGTTCGCCGTGTAGATCTCCTCGTACTTGGCTTTGTCCGCCGGCGATATGTACCAGTCGAAGCCGTCGCGCAGGCCGGGCGTGTCGTCGTCGTCTTCGATCCTCTCGAATGCGGGCTGGCTGCCGGAGAGCGCGCGGGACGCTTGCACGAGGTGGGCTTTGGACTCTGGGACCAGCCAGTCGGGCAGCGTGGCGGGCACATCTGTCGCTTCCTATTATACATAGTTAACTATCTGCTTGCTGAGACTACACCCCCACTCCACTCAGATCGCTGCGTTTTGTAAAGGCAGTAGGAAGAGAGGGGAACTCCACCCCATTAACTAGGTCGAAAATCAACCGCATGGCCACGCAGAACTCCTCGAAATCCAGCTTTCCATCGTTATCTACATCTGCAAGATCCCACACCCGCTCTAGTTGGTCATCGCGTAGCTGACTGTTCTTCAGGACTGTTGCTGCTTGCGCCCCGTCTAGGTGTTTGCCACCGTTGGCTAATGAGCTGAAGATCTCCCAATACCGCTCTACTTCCCATTGCTCGATACGTTTAGTGGACATTATGAGTATGGAGAGTGAGAGGGAGGGTGGGAATAAATTGGGAAAGTATTGACTGAGGGATTGTGGGCTAGTGAGTCGTGCAGGTTACGGTGATGATGTTCGGAGATGCTGGATGCTTGCGAGGCTGTGTCGGACGCACTTCGGCAAATGGGAGTAGGGCTCAAGGTCACTTTAGAGATCCGCGAAAAGTGCAAATGCATCGCTGCTAAAAAGCACTTCTGGCAAATACATCTCACATTTATTCACAACCCTAAACAAGGTGAAGTGGTTTTAAATACATTATTTGAACAGCTAATTTATCCTCAGCTACCCTATTATCATTACGAAGATGAAATATGCATTCAAAAGGAACAAACACGCCCATTTTAAGAATCCTTGCTTTACGCCATCAAAATGAACGGACAACAGCTACTGTAGCCGTGAAATAGCCCTCCGAAGAGTTCATCACAATAACCCCGGTTAAATAACAACACCGTAAAGATGCAATGAATCCATTTTCTTCCAGTTCTGCATGCATTTCTGGCACCAACCTGCTACGGTCCAACTTATTACATATTCGCGAGTTCATGGTCAATTTGGTGGTCCAGGAAGGTTCGCCTCTCGCCACTCAATTGAGTCTGCAGCCTCTGCTCTGTGAGTGCTTTTAGCTGCTTCTTGGTTACAGTGTCCATATCGACTTCTCTCAGACAGGCCTGGATAGCTTCGATTATCATCGCATCAGTGGGCCCGTTCATCATGTTCTGGAAGTTGACGGTGCTGCCAGGTCGAGAGGCTGAGAAGCCAAGTGGGCTGCGTCCACGGTTTATCGGCGGCGTTCCTTGCATTGCCATTAGGTTATCTGAGCTCTGGAAGCCTCCCATGTTAGGGCGTTGGCCATATGGTGATGCGACGTGGTGGTCACTCATGCCACCCATGGACATCAAACGACCGTCCTGTTGTGGATTGTCCGTGTAGCGAGAGAATTGGGAGTAATTCGATTGCCGCTGTTGTAAGGATTGATGCGGTCCGGGATATTGAGGCGGCATATGAGAAATGTGGTGCATGTTTGACATGATAGTCGAGGCAGGTTTAACAGATGAATATACAGATTGCATGTCGTTCATCTCGTAACCATCATCATCGTAGGTGCTGTGCATTCCTTTTTCGGAGTGTGGCGCCACGAGACCACGACGGCCAGGAATGTTGTTAGCCGTGGCGTAGTCGTCCCATCGTTGGAGCGGGATGCTACGAGGATCAAAGCCTTCATCATCCACCGCAACCGTTTGCTTGTTGCCCTTCTCTGCAAGAACAACACGGGTATTCCCCCAGGAGAAATCGTCTTGCTTCCAGAAGGAATAGATAGGTAGGACGAATGAATAGATAGGAAATGCGATGATATATATCACCATCCACCCAATATGCTGCCACTGTCTCTTGATGATGAAGATAACTGCCTGCAAACCGTAGACAGCTGCAAGCATGATGATCGAGATAAGCGGAAACTGGCCAGTACCAGAGGCAACCATGTAAATTAGGTAACCCAAGTACGCGCAGGTGGCTGGAAGTATGATAGTCCCGAAAAGATCAATGAAAACAACGAAGCGCATGCTGAAACAGCAGAATCCGCACATGTCTTTGAGGAAAACCAATTCGGCCAAGTTATGAATTGTCGAATTGATCCAACGACGTCTTTGAGAAAGGAGAATGCTCCACGTTTCAGGAGCAGCGGTAAGGGCATATGCATCAGGGACGAACTTGTACGACATGTTGGGAAAGTGTTTGGTCATTAGTGTAGTCAAATAACGATCTTCACCAAGAGACAGAAGGTTCTTTTTATGTAAGGTGTCCACGTCACAGTCGCTGTAACCTTCGATAACCTTGTCGGAGATGATCAATGGTTTGCCCTTGTCTGCTGTGCGAAGACGATACATACAGAAACTAAGACCGTTAGCATACGTTCGCGTATTTATGGAGAGAGAGCTCACCATCCGGGCAAGCAGGTAACGCTGCCGAATAGACTTTCGAAAGCCTTAGCCAAGTGATGCGAGATGTAGTATTCATAGACTTGAATCATAGTCCACCAACTGCGTTCTTCATTCTCCAAGCTGGTTTCTCCACAAATGCCTGCAATCTTTGAATCGTTTGCACAACTTGCAACAAGACGATTCAAAGCATCTTCCTTAACCATGGTGTCGGCATCCACCATGAGTAGATACTCGTAAAGCTCCGGGTCCACACCGATAATGTTGTTGATCTGGTGAAACATTTCTAATTCCAAAGGATTCATAGGCGAGCGATGGTGGACGCGGTTGAGGAAGCTCATGAGGAGGATTTGAGAGTCACGTTTACCACGATTTCCAGGCTTCGATTTGCGCTGCTCTGACTCTTTGCCCATCTTGACGATAACGATATATGGCACCACATTACCTTCGAACTCGTAAAGCCCAGAGTAAACCTTTCCATAATTGAGCTGTTCGCTGCCTTGTCCGATCGATCTGAAAGGAAGAGCAGGAGGATCGACCTTTGGGTCAACACCAAGGATGTCGAGAACAATCTTCGGGGTTGGTCTATCGTTTCCACCACCTACAATCACACCATCGCAAATAACACAAATAAGCTTTCTCTTGTTGTCGTACGCCAAAGCGGTCAATGAGTCAAGGCCCTTTCTGAGCTGATCTTCACCTTCAGTATACGCAGGCACCTGGCAGATAACAAATTTATCTTGATTCGCGGGGCGGCGTTTCGATCCGAGTTGTAGTGCGGCTAAGAATTTGACAAGAATGACGGCGCAAAGAATGACTGTGAACGCTAAAAGGATGTAATTGTTCACCTGACATCTGGGAGTCTTGCGGAAATCGGTCTTTCCGACGTAGAACATATTGTCTAAACATTGCAAGTTCTTGCCTTGGGCGGTTGTGTTCAGCTGATCTTGGTATTTTTGAGTGATGTCAGTTCCAGCATAATTTTGGACCAAGTCTTCCAGTTTCGAGTCCAGGAACCGGTATGAAGCAAGGTTATTCATCAGATTCAAAGTGTGGAAGTAATCTGTTAAGTCGTAAATCTTGTCGTTTAGCATGAACCACATATGATTCTGGTTTTCTCCTTCTGATTTCACGGTGTTGACATCCCATACAAGGTCCCCTTTCTTGAATTCCTTCATCTTCGGAAGGAATACGTTGGGATACCACTCTTGAGAAGCGAGTGCGCTTGTTGGTTGCCGAGTGAGGTTCCCCGAGATGTGCTGAGCGTTCGGATACAAGATCGTGGAATTCGTTTGAAGCTGGAGAAGGTCGTTCGATACAAGGTTAGGGCATGCGATATTGATTGGAGGGACAATGTATTCGTCGAGATTAGTGCCAGCAAATGGCTGCATGACGTCGCTCGTAGTTTCGATGGAAGTGTCGCTATGTTGCCGTTTCCAGAACTTCGAGATATCGTATACGACCCCGTGGTGACTTACCCAAAAGTCGTTATCGCCTTGGTGATAAGACACTTCCTTATTGCTCCATGCTTTGTTCCAGCCCGGACAGAGCAGCTTGCCGAATTCAACAATATAGAATACCACTATGGCGTTGATCAGGAAAATGATCATAATCAGCACCAGCTTTTCTCTCCATGCCATCCGAACATCAGACCGCTTCATGCGGCCTACGTATTTAAGAATAGGGGAGGGAATCCACCAAGTCATTATCCAAACGAAAGCGACCCATACTCGTCTCTTTGCCGTAATTGGTTGTTCGGTGATAAACTTGCCATCACCTATCTCTTCATCTCCGTAGTAAGTGATTCCTTTCTTGTCATCTCCTTTGCCACCTAGGCCGTAATCACCTGGGCGGACGCTATGGACGGTAGGTGCAGCTGTTGGAGCAATTGAACGAGCTCCTAATGCGCTACGTGCTCCCATTGTGGCTGAGCTATGCTGACGCTGTAGGAGATTGTCACGACTGCCCTGAGGCGTAGGATCCGCGAAAGGAGGCGCGAAGAATCCGCTACCCATTCCCGGGCTTTGAGCAGAGTAACCACTTTCCAAGCCACCAGCACCGACCATGCTGCCAAGCATGTTATTTGATGACATGTCTTGAATCTTGATGTCAAATTGGCTTTCGGCTTCCCACCAGGCCGCTTCGCGAATCCAAATGCGGGTATTGCCCACAACAACCTCTCCATTGCTCCATCCTCGCTCTAGAATCCAGTTCTGAATCCCATCTTTGCCTTCCATGCAACCTAATGGGCAATAGCGAGTGGCAAATTCATCGAAATCGAAATCAGCGGTGAAGTCAAGATGCTTGTTGCGACGGTTCGCCCACTCCGGAAGTCTCCAGTCGCGGAGCTGACGTGAAACGACGCCTGCAGACCAGGCAGACGTAAGCGTATTAGCGAGGGAGGCCGGGGGCTGGTCAGTGGGATGAATCGCGAGTTGATACCAGACCCTGCTGCTGGCAATGATGGCTGGAAGGTCGAAACGCCCCACTTTGCCCAAGGTGATTCCCTCTCCAGTGGGCATAAGAACTTCTTTCAAGAAGTTATCTTCCTCTGGGATATCGAGGCCAATCTTTTCTAAAACCACTTCTCGCCTCTCCCGTTCCTGCTCGCGAGTACGACCTGCAGGACCTGACATGATGCTAAGGTCTGGCTCACAGGCTTTGATAGCATCTTTCATAGCCTCAAGCACGGAAGAGCCGGCAGGTACTACGGGAACGCCGTCTTCCTTCATTTCCGAGTTGATCCCATCCGAGTCGTCAAACACCGTTCGCAGAGCGATGGCCTTACCCAGGTTCTTTGAAGGTATTTCAACTACTGTGATGTTGACGAAATCTCCATCCTCTTCTGAAGGAGGTGTCATCATTCCTGGACGGCCGGAATTACTGCCGCTGGAAGAGTAATCAGTCTTGCCCGTACGTATATCTTGTTTGATTGCTTCATTGGCCTGCGCAAGAACCCAATCCACTAGGGCTTCGTAGATGCCAGCTATCGCTATTTCTCGGTCATGTGTGGAACACTTCTTCATGAGGATTTCAGGGTTGATGTCGAGAAGAGCTCCAACATCCTCGCAAACATCACGCAAAACGTCCTCGTCAACGAGAATCCCCAAGGTTTCTCCAAGCTTGAGAAGACCAGTCAGGGCCGAGATAAGATTTCCTAGGGCACGACCTTTGATTCCGAGTACCTTTAGATTGTCCCGGAAGTCCTCAGCTGCCGCAGCATCATCTGCAGTTGGGAGGTATGATGGGGGATGATACGTTCCAGACTTCTTCAATAGCGCATACTCAGATGGTGGTTTTAGCCCAAGCCATTCCCTTTCGTCTCTTGAGGCAGAACTTGAATTTAGATAGTAAAAGACATCAAAAGCTCGGAATCCGGCTTGGGAAGGGATGTTGAGTAGGCCTTGTGTGACGTCAATGCCAGAGGTGGAAAGTTTGATGGTCGCTCCAGTCAAGTTCCCTGTTAAAGCAATAGTGAACACTGCAGCCAGGGATGAATGACGCGGGTAGGATGGGTTCTGGGGAGTAACGCAATGCGTGAATGCTTTGATGATTTCGAGTGCGGTATAGAAACTCTTTGGAATTGAGAGAGGCAGCGCTGAAACGAACGGCGCGAATAACGAGGGGGTAGACTCATGGAGAGATCTGTGGTAAGTTAGACTTAGTCGATTTTTCGGAAACAAATTGTGAGCCATTTATGGAGGGATCTCACCCTAAAATGATACAGCCATCCTCAGCTCTTCGTCGTGCATGTTCCCAGGCCTTTCTCCCAAGTTCCATATCTACTGTTCCACCAAAGCGGCCATCAGCGCCCATGCTGGTGGCGTTGACCCATGTGTTAACTACTAAGCTTGTGCTGGCCTCCAACGAGTATGGTTGATTAGAAGTATAGCTGGTGTGGAGGGCATTGAGCAAGGTAGTGGTCGAAACCTGGGTCGAAGTTCCATTCGCAGGACGCAGTGCGGAAGAGACGTTCGAATACGTCGACACGCGGTTCTGGAAGCTCATGTTTGCGGGATTGAGAGGCGCGGAGCCACCTCAGGTTGAAGGTTATTGAGCTCGTATGCAGTTGCTGGGGACCAGCGAGCGCGGTGGTAACACAATAACTGCCTATTGGTGATCTACAAAGTGTATACTAAAGGGAAGCGAAAGTCAAGGCCGGACGAGGACAAGTCTAACGAACGTGGACTGTCCTGTCGAAAACTGGATCCAAACGGGTGACGGTGTTCCCCGGTTTAATTATGGTGATTTCATAAACGAAGGGCAGAAGAACAACGGTCGTGGGAGAAAATACAAAAAAGAACACGAGAAGAAGAGGGGCGGATCGAGACGGTGTTGTTGGACGGCGATGGGCTTGAGGAGAGGAGCATTCCTCTGTTGTGCTTGGTTGGCACAGACAGGCGGCCGTACTGTAATTTTTCACCCAAAGCGTCGTCAGGAGAACCAGCTCGGCTCCATTGTGGCGATGATGCGATAGCAAGTGGACAGGGATCAATTGCAACTTGTTTCCGCGCTGGCCTGTCTCGCCTGAGCGATCCGCCGCTGATTGACTGCATCTTATGCAATCCAGGGGGTTGGCTAGACAGGACTGCAGGCTATTTTTGGTGTTTTGTTTACACAATTCCGACGTCTTTCATGCCGTTTTCTCGTGTGTAACGCAACTTTCAGCTTCGCCTCCTGAATCGGTGTGTGAGGCCCCAATTGTCACCTTGGCCACAGTTGTCTGCAACGAGTCTGACAGCCCTGACATGGCAGCGGAGAGATACTCTTAGCCAGACTCCTCTCCTGGGTCCCCACGAACTTCTAGAAGTCCTATGATTCAATTGCGGCTGGGCGCATGGATGGTTACGCTAATCGCACCGATCTTCCCCAGAGTGATTAGGGCTGTGCGACATTTAAACCTGCCCACAGGACACTGCCGTGTCCTGCATGCAAGAGGCCACACTTGTGTTGTTGGCTGTTGTTGGCTGTTGTTTGAGAGTATGTCGGGCGTCCTGTTGACGGGACGATTGCGCGTACTCTTGGGAATATCGAGGCCCTCACACAGAAGAGCGTTGAGATGCAACAAAGTCAGCACTTTCCCTCATTTCGGCCAAGGCAACGTGACATATGCTCGTATTAGCGTTTCTGTATTCTATTTTTGCCCTGTTTTGGCCACCCTAGCTCCCCTTTTTTTTTCCTTCTCCCAGCACAAGGAGCACGGAGCCCGGGAGGGTTGCAACGTCGGTTCACAGCCGCAACTCTTTCCACCCCAACACCATCATAGAAGAGTCCTCCTTCACTTCGACCTGTCACGCCGTTGTTGCTCTGCTTCTTTCACGGCCGTGCGAATCCTTACCTTCGTTTCTTTGCCTTTACTTGACATTCGCTGATTGTATTTGTTTTCATCGCTTATCCCTGTTGACCTCTGGCAGTCCAACTCGCGTTTCGACGCCGCTGCAGCATTCCGACCCGAATACACAGCTATACCCGCCATTGCCTCCTTCTCCACCCAGTTCAGAGAAACTCAATAGCCCTCCTGATAATTCCTCTCTCAGCTTTGCTGGGAGTTGCCGCTCTTTAGCGCTCCCTTGGGGACGCATCTATCAACAATGGCCAACCATAACACATTGTCCGGCAATGTGCCTCAATACGCCCAGCCTTCTTTACCATCACTACCAGCACATCTGCAATCCGACACCCATTTAACTGCACATCTTGCCAGCCGCTTTCATGCGCATTTGCCTGTGGCTACGCTCTCGTCCCACGCCATTATATCCCTCAATACCTATAACAACTCTTCCCAAGGTCCTGATGGAGGGAAAGAGGGTAGCGCCATGGCTGCTGCTGAGGAGCTTGCCACGAGGGCATGGATGAGACTAGGTCATCGGTCAGAGAGCCAGGCGATAGTGTTTCTGTAAGTCAATGGGAATTTCTCGTGTTCCAGACTATGATGGTTCTAATCGAGACTTTATAGGGGAGAATCTGGTTCTGGCAAAACTACAATACGCTCACATCTTCTGTCATCTTTATTGAACTTTTCTTCCACCCCTTTATCTAGCAAACTCTCTTACGCCGCCTTCGTGTTTGATACTCTCACGACTACCAAATCCCTCACCACTCCCACAGCTTCCAAGGCTGGTCTCCTCTTTGAACTTCAATATGACACCTCGACATCTATGCGGCCAACATTACTAGGTGGGAAACTATTAGACCATCGGCTAGAAAGGAGCAGAGTTGCCTCTGTCCCAACCGGTGAACGTAACTTCCACGTTCTCTATTATCTTCTGGCAGGGACTAGCGCTGCCGAGAAGCGTCACCTTGGTCTAGATAGCGTTAGCACTATTTCAAATGAGGCTAGTACGCGAGCTTCTTTGACTGGTGGTCAGAAGAGGTGGAGATATCTAGGTCATCCAACACAGTTGAAAGTTGGCGTCGATGATAATGGAGGGTTCCACCACTTCAAGACCGCTCTAAGAAAGCTCGAATTTCCTCGTAGTGAGATTGCCGAAATTTGCCAGGTTTTGGCCAGCATCCTTCATATTGGTCAATTGGATTTCATGACCAGCCAATCCACCACACCTGCAGCCGATGAGAGTGGTGGCTACTCACATGAAGGTGGCGAGGATATCACAGTTGTAAAGAATAAGGATACGTTGGCCTTGGTTGCCAATTTCTTGGGTGTGAGCACATACGATCTACAACAAAGCCTGGGCTATAAGACAAGGACGCTTTACCGAGAACGAGTGACTGTTATGCTAGATCCACGAGGAGCGCGAGGCAATGCTGATGAGCTTGCTCGTACTCTTTATTCGCTTTTAGTCGCTTATGTCATTGAGCAGATCAATCAGAGAACATGTGCCCTGGAAGATACAGTCGCCAACACCATCTCCGTCATTGACTTTCCTGGCTTTGCTCAGGTATCCGCAACTGGCTCAACGCTGGACCAGCTCTTAAACAATGCAGCTACCGAGTCCCACTTCAACTTCTGTCTGCAGAGCTTTTTTGGCCGCAAAGCAGAGGACATGGAAGCAGAGGATATAAACGTCCCGATGACTGAATATTTTGACAACTCGGAAACAGTCAAGGGCCTTCTCAAACCTGGAAATGGATTGCTCAGCATACTGGATGATCAGATGAGGCGCAGTAAGACTGATATGCAGTTTCTGGAAGCCGTTCGCAAACGCTTTGATGGTAAAAACAAGTCTATCGTGGCGGGAAGTGCGACTGCTATCTTGCCTGGCAGTAACTTTGCAACTCAAAATACTGCGGCAAGTTTCACGATTAGACATTTTGCTGGTGACGTCGACTACTCCGTCGAGGGACTGCTTGAGGAGAACGGCGAAGTCATCTCAGGCGATCTTATGAACCTTATTAAATCTACTAGAAGCGATTTCATCCGAGATCTATTTGGCCAAGAGGCACTCAATACTGTTGTCCATCCCAAAGAAAAGACTGCGATTGTGCAAGCATCTGTCAGTTCCAAGCCAATGAGAATGCCAAGTATGGCAAGAAGGAAAGGTGATCGACCCGGGAAATTTACCACACGTCAGGCAACTACTTTCGAAGACGATGGGGCGAGTGATTACGATAGTAAGAGCATCACTCGGGGATCAAATAAGAACGGTGATTCAACCGGGAAGCAATTAGGCGCCGCCGCACAGTTTCTATCTTCGCTCAACAATATTACGAAGTCAATTACTGCCCATGGCGTCAATCCCTACTTTGTTTTTTGCCTCAAGCCCAACGACCGACGAATCGCCAACCAATTTGATAGTAAATGTGTACGAACACAGATCCAAACCTTTGGAATCGCGGAAATCAGTCAACGCCTCCGCAATGCTGATTTTAATGTATTCTTACCGTTTGCTGAGTTTCTTGGCCTTGCTGAGACAGAGTCTGTTGTAGGTAGTGAGAGAGAAAGAGCAGAAGTGGTTCTCGACTCAAGGCCGTGGCGAGACAACGAGGCCAGAATTGGCACCACGGGCGTCTTCCTCAGCGAAAGATGCTGGTTGGAGATTGCCAACATTCCTGACATCACTCTACCGACCCGAGGGCTGTCCGCTGATGGTAATGGCGATGGTCTACTAACCCCAGGTGATGCGAATAGAGAATTTGGCGACGCTAGAGCGCGCCTAATCTCCTCCCAATCTCCCTCACCGGGTGCTTTCTACCATGATGACAAAGGTGGAAATTATTTTGGCAGTCGCGACGTTGATACTAGATCCGAAGCCCCGTCTGCAGTCACTAATGGAGACATGTTCCATGAACTGAAAAATCAACAGAGATTGGGTGAAAAGGTTCCGGAACAGGAACTAAAAGAAGTAGATGTGATTGAGACTTCAGGGAGTCGCAAACGCTGGCTATTTGTTGTCTATCTTCTCACATTCTACGTTCCCGACTTCCTGATTAGATGGATTGGGAAAATGCCGCGGAAAGACGTCCGCACGGCCTGGAGAGAGAAGTATGCCATTAATCTGCTGATTTGGTTAAGTTGTGCTCTTGTCGTGTTCCTAATGAGTGAGTCAAGGGTTTCACCGTTTATGCACGATTACTAACTCCGATCAGTTGGCTTTCCGGAATTGATTTGTCCTACCCAGCATGTCTATTCCACAGCTGAGCTGTCTTCTTACAACGGCAAAAATGGCCACGGCTCATATGTTGCTATTCGAGGGGTTGTCTATGACCTAGGTGCATTTATACCTCACCATTACCCATCGATAATTCCACAAGCAAGCCTTAAGAAGTATGCAGGCCTCGATGCAACCAACCTTTTCCCTGTCCAGGTTTCAGCACTTTGCGATGGAGACAGTGGCACAATCGATCCGGCTGTGCAGCTCAATTACAAGAATACTAATTACACTGATTCCACAACATTGGTGAGCACGACAGATACGCATACACGCTACCATGATTTCCGATGGGCTACCAACGATTCACGTCCAGACTGGTGGTGGGAACAGCAGGTATATCTAAAAGCCAACTACAAGAAAGGCACAGTTGGTTTCAGTCCAACATATCTCAAAACTCTGGCTAAGAATGGCAACGCTATCGCATACCTCAATAATCGTGTCTACGATTTTACCTCTTATATTCCTGGTGGTCGCGCTCCCCAATATCCTCCTGGCATTAGTCCTCCCAGCACACAGCCTAACTCCAACTTCATGGACCAGCAAGTTGTCACGCTTTTCCAGCAGGAATCTGGTGGAGACGTAACCAAATTCTGGGACACGCTAGCATTGGATGCTACTGTAAAGGGACGTATGAAAGTCTGTCTTGACAACCTTTTCTACGTGGGTGATCTGGATACAAGAAGCTCCGCTAAGTGTCTCTTCGCAAAATATTTGCTTCTTGCCATCTCTATTCTTCTAGTCAGTGTTATTGGTTTCAAGTTCTTGGCGGCTCTGCAATTTGGAAAGAAGAATATTCCGGAGAACCTTGACAAATTCGTCATCTGCACAGTTCCCGCTTATACTGAAGACGAAGATTCACTCCGTCGAGCCATTGATTCGGCTGCAAGGATGAAATATGATGACAAACGAAAGCTTTTGGTTATCATTTGTGATGGTATGATTATTGGACAAGGCAACGACAAACCCACTCCCAGGATCGTCCTCGATATTCTCGGAGTTTCTGAGACCTTGGATCCAGAACCCCTAAGCTTCGAGAGTTTGGGTGAAGGCATGAAACAACACAACATGGGTAAAGTTTACTCTGGGTTGTATGAGGTTCAGGGCCACATTGTGCCCTTCCTTGTTGTGGTCAAGGTCGGCAAGCCTTCCGAGGTTTCCAAGTGAGTTTCTTTTTCATGCTAATTCAACATCCATTAACATTCCTCAGGCCCGGCAATCGCGGAAAACGTGACTCACAAATTATTCTGATGCGCTTCTTAAACCGCGTTCACTACAATCTTCCAATGACCCCTCTTGAACTTGAGATGCATCATCAAATTCGCAATATCATCGGAGTTAATCCCACTTTTTACGAATTTTTACTGCAGATCGACGCTGATACTGTTGTCGCTCCCGACTCCGCCACCCGATTCGTTGCCGCATTCCTGCACGATACCCGATTAATTGGCGTCTGCGGCGAAACTTCTCTCACGAACGCGAAATCGTCTTTCATTACAATGATGCAAGTTTACGAATACTACATATCCCACAACCTCACGAAAGCATTCGAAAGTTTATTCGGATCCGTCACCTGTCTTCCTGGTTGTTTCAGTATGTATCGTATTCGTGCCGCGGAGACTGGAAAGCCTCTCTTCGTGAGCAGGGAGGTCGTCGACACATACTCAGAAATTCGCGTTGACACACTCCATATGAAGAACTTGCTGCATTTGGGTGAGGACAGATATCTCACGACATTGCTCCTCAAACATCATTCTAAGTATAAGACAAAATATCTCTTCCGCGCCCATGCTTGGACTGTTGCCCCAGACAGCTGGACGGTTTTCATGTCACAACGTCGCCGCTGGATCAACTCTACCGTGCATAATTTGATTGAGCTTATCCCGTTACAACAGCTCTGCGGTTTCTGCTGCTTCAGTATGCGCTTCGTCGTTTTCCTAGATCTTCTGTCTACTATCGTACAACCTGTCATCGTCGGCTACATTGCCTACCTTATCTATCTCCTCATTCACAGCAGGGATGTTGTACCTGTCACAGCATTCATTCTGCTCGGTGCCATCTACGGTCTACAAGCCATTATCTTCATCTTGCGTCGTAAATGGGAAATGATTGGCTGGATGATTATTTACATCCTCGCAACGCCTGTTTTCGCTTTCGGTTTGCCCCTGTACGCTTTCTGGCACATGGACGACTTTTCCTGGGGTAATACTCGTATCGTCACCGGCGAGAAGGGTCGGAAGGTCGTCGTGTCTGATGAAGGCAAATTCGACCCAGCCAGCATTCCAAAGAAGAAGTGGGAGGAGTACCAGGCTGAGATGTGGGAGCAAATGACACAACGCGATGATCGCTCCGAAATCTCTGGTGTCTCGTATGGCACCAAGCGCTTTATGCCTGGTCCTGGCTCGGTAGCAGGCTCAGATTACGGCTACCCACCATCGAGGCCTATGTCACAGCTTGACCTTCCGCGCTTCGGCAGCAACTCACGTATGAGTCTTGCACCTAGCGGATTCGGATATTCGGATATGGAGATGGCAGATTTGAACTTGCCGAATGACGATGCCATTCTAGCGGAGATCAGGGACATCTTGAGCAAGGCAGATTTGATGCAGGTAACCAAGAAGGGTGTGAAATTAGAGCTGGAGAAGAGGTTAGTCGCCATTTTATCTTCACTTCTCTACCTAAATTTGAAAATGTACTGACAAACACTGAACAGATTCAATGTCGATCTCTCTGCAAAGCGCTCATACATCAGCCACGCCGTCGAGTCCCTTCTCTCAGCCGGCATCTAATTTCTTCGCAATGCACCACTCAAACAGTAAAAAAACTTGTTTGCATTGCGCACCGGGACTAGAATGGAATGACAAAAGGCATGTACGCAGGCCATACTATCGGTAACGCGTACATTGCCATGACCTTGCATCGAGCTACCGGAGTTTCCGTCGCGCACTAATCTTTTATATCTCTTATCCGCCTCCAGCCTGCATATCCTTGACTCCTAGTTACGCTTTGCTCTCTCTTTTGGGATTAGTTGTATCTAATGGCCTCATTTTTCCACTGCTGCTTTCTTTCTGGTCATCTACCATAACACGGGGTGGGGCGTCTGGTAGTCAACTATTGATTTTTACTTTTCATATTTGGTGGGGTATGAGAACTGCATTAATTGTGGTTTTATCTGTACCATTTTGCAATGTCCGCCGCTAGGTGCTGTCGTTGGTGTGCAAAATGGGTCGTGTGGCAAGGTGTTGTTTTCGCTCTTTATGTTGAAGAGGGAGAGATCGAGCAGGAGGTTGTAGGTAATTGTGGAGGAGAAATGAATGTGCTGATACTTCGATCCCTTTGTGTCTATACGTGTACTGTGATGTTCGAGATGTAATACAACTTTACGAAGGGAGAGTGTTGTCCTGCTTTACTGACAGTGTCTAAGTCGGATGAGGCGGCTTATCAAGATCCAGTTTAGTCACGGGCAGAAATGTCCAAAAACACTGCGATACTGAAAAATTGGCGCAATCTAGATGCGTCCCGTGAATCGAGGTCCGTGCTTTCACCTAAGAGAATTTTTCATCCTCTCGCCATCCGTGTCTACAACATGACCACGACTTCCGTATCCCCCCCTTTTCTCGGCTATGCCCTCCTTAAGCCTTATAGGTACCTTAATAAACCCTAGATTACTTTATATTATTTTAAGGGACTTCTACAGTGATGTGCACGACCAGCTTCACCCCCCCCTTTGGCGAGCGCTCCAGAATTTTAAATTCGGTACGCGCATCCAACTGTACATAGTAATTGTAGCGAAGCCGTATGCTTGGCTGCAAGAACCTTCGCGATCCCGCAGTGTCGTAATCTTTATCAAATATCGTGAGGTTTCCACCCGTATGATATTGCCAAATTTCATCGACCTCTCTGCAGAGACAGCGTTGTATTCGCATTTTAGCGGCCACAAGGGAGGCGTAGTTACGGGGGAGAAGGGGGGAAGAGGAAGCGTACGTCTTCAATTTGATTCCCCTGGCCAACCAAGGCGAATCTCCAGGGCAACCAAAAGGGTCCTT
>Ga0307515_10008160_pt1 | contig 20510 bp, 23 predicted proteins | sample 17_EM_MG_FD_194513 | JGI IMG/M metagenome (GOLD analysis project Ga0307515, IMG submission 194513) | Populus trichocarpa ectomycorrhiza microbial communities from riparian zone in the Pacific Northwest, United States - 17_EM | ecosystem: Host-associated > Plants > Roots > Unclassified | place...
ATTGGAAGGATTCAGTTCTCGTTACAGTGAAGCGCTTCAACCGACACTTACGTCCTAACGAACCCCATGGACAACCTTGGAAATGAAAAGGGTTAGCTTCGATGGTCTCGGGCGGAAGATCAATCAATGATTTACATCACGACTCCCCACAAGACCTGAGAAGCGGGGAACACGTTCAGCGTGGTTCACCGAACGCGGGGAGGACGTACTGTAATTCCGGGCAACCACCTGACAGCGCGGATGAGATGAAACTCGGAGAAAGGCGAAGCAGCGCACACACCTCGACGGACGGAACTTCTTCAGCACAAGGCTGTCCACGTTCTGATGAGTACCTCGTGGATGCGGACGTGATAGAGAAGATGCTGGACGTACTTTGATGGGAATTCGAACAAGGCGTATGGCTGGATGGAGGAATGTAGGAACCATGTACGTCAGCATCCGAGCCGGAACATGGAATTGGACAGGAGGACGCACGATAAAGAACATTGTCTGCGCAACGAATCAGGATTAGTGCGGAGAGAAGGCAGGGAACTTTAAACTCACAAGAGCGATATTATACCTGTTTCCAGTCAATTCGAGCTCCTCATCTAAACCCTGTAACCTTGCCAGGCCTAGAAAGCGTCAGTCATGTCGTCGCACAAGTAGGGGGTAGTGTCCTAACCAATGTTTCCTGCGCCGGTGGATGAGATCCGTGCCAAACAGAAACTGAGAACCAATGTAACATACCTCTGTCAAGGAAGGAGAAGAGATAGAGGAGGGCCAAGATGGGGATCAACCGCATATCTATCTTCCTCCATACCTTTGCTTCCTCCTCGGGTGTGAGCGTGGGTGGTGTGAGCGAATCAAACGACGCGCGGGTACTCTTCGACTGATGCTCGAGATACGTCGTTTGTAACTTCTCCTCTTTTGCAGCCATTGAAAAGGGAAAGCCCGAGAGGACGAGAGGGAGGAGGAGGGAAGGGAAGGAGGATCCTTGGAGGAAAGCTCGAGCCACCGAGAACCCTGTTTAAGAGCTCCCGTTCTCCGCAAGCCCGCCAATCCCGCGCGACAGACACTTCTTTCTTCATTCCGGTATGAAATCGAAGGAAGGGAACCCAGTCGGGTGATCGTGTGGATGACAGGGTCCCCGAGGGACAGATCCCGTGCAACGTGGCTCAGAGTTCACCCAAATGGAATCTTCCAACCCCAGTACACCGGTGGTCAATAGACGGCGGGGCATTTTGAACGGAGGACAAACAATGATTCTGATCATCACTGGCCGATCGTATACTCCACCTCCGGAGTAGACTCAGTTCCGGACGCTCACCTTTATATATTACCGTTCGGTTCTTCCTCACGGCAGCATTCTCGCTGCTAGCTTGAGTTTTGAGTTTTGACCACGGCAACCACCAAAGGGGCAGAGGATGCTCTCTCCTCACCGAACACGGCCATCGATTTTTTTAATCTCGCTAGGGTCTCGAGCATCACACTTGCAAACTTAAGGCTGAGTTCGACTCCGCCTGCGTTCTTCCCACAACGATCAGAGTGCGTTCCTTCCGGTCCATGTTTGTCAATTGCTGGCTGATGTATACAGGACTCAATGGTCAACGAAGTGGAACACATCGACCTGGGGCTAGCTTGTGTTGGAGTTCGTGAGGCCCTAGGGTAAACAGAAGACGAGTGGATCAACTCGGTCGGCCCGTATTCAGCGCGATTGAACAACTGATGACGTGAGTTGAATCGGTCATGCCTATTTATTCACAAAGCTCTCAACTGCAAGACCGTGGCCGAGATTCAGAGGAATGTCATCAAGTGGAGTAAACGAAACGCGATCTCTCGGCACTTCCACGCGAAGATCGATAGAGGCGATCGCTGCCTGGAGGTTAGACGTGTCTTCAACGTGCGTTCCGTCGCTTCTGGGTGACTATTGTTAACCCCCTGCTTCCAGACAGAACCTGGAACGAACATACATGGAACCAATTCTGACATCCGTCATGACGTTGCCCATGCCATCGTTTCCGGTATTCGTCGCGACACGTTGAAAAGCCACAAGGACCAAAATCTGGGGGTGACCACCTCTTGTATTCTGCCCGTCATCGAGCATCCGCCCACTACAACTTGGACTCACGCCAGGTCAGCAGCCCCAACTACGGATGAATTCAGCGTCTAATGACCGCATTCGCCGCCTCTGCCACCGAGGAGTGCGCACGGAACTATCTCCGGTATTCGCCGCGGCATCGTCAAAGCTGGCGTAGTCGTTTCTGAGGTTCATCGCGGTATTTTAAATACTTAAACCATTGTTCGCAAAGTCAGGAAGGGGCTGGCGGTCAAGCTTCAAGCTTCAAGGCCGGCTGGTAAGTGCTACCTGTACTCTGTCCGTCACCGAATAAACACCAACCGCTACTCAGACTCAAAACGGGTCGGCGACATCTAGCGTACCTGGGGAATTACCGCTTCCACCACCGAGGATCCTCTTTGGAAGCGACAGTTTGATCGAGAGGGTTGTTGATTTTGTAGAATGCCTCACCTCAATCGCTTTGATTGGTGCTGGCGGTATTGGAAAGAATTCCATCACTCCAACCGTCCTCCATGATGGTCAAATCAAAGGTGGTTTATTATTTGCGACAAATTCCCCGCTTTGCTCACTTCCTCCATCGGCGCAGGTGTCGAAAATCTGAGGGGCCTGCCCCCCCCCCCCTACGACAGTTTCTACCCCAAAGGGACATTCATATTCCTCGACAAAGCAGAATCCGTGCTCGATCCGCGGGGAACCGACGCAGAGGAGATATACAGAGTGGTAGAGGAGCTCAGTCAACTGGGCAAAATCTGCCTCTGTATCACCTCCCGGATCTCTACCGTCCCTCCCGACTGCAAGTGTCTTGAAATTCCGACGCTATCGAAAGGGGCCACATGCGACGCCTTCCATCGGATCTACCAGCACGACGAACGCTCCGGTCTAATCGACAACATTCTAGAACAACTGGACTTGCATCTACTGTCGTTCACGTTACTCGCGACAGTAGCTCATAACAGCAAATGGAACGCTGATCGGTTGACCAGGGAATGGGACGAGCGACGGACGGACATTCTCCAGGCCGAGCATGACAAGAGTCTGGCGGCAACGATAGAGCCCTCAAGGGGTCTGCGAAAGCAACATTGACCGGCCACCCCCCACGATTACTGGCAGGAAGGACATTTGTCAAATTTTGTGTTCTTCCCCTGACATCCGAAATGACGGCTTCACCACGATGCTGGGGCCAATCCGTGACTCCCTTTCCCCCAAAGATCCAATGTCGGCTCCACTGCTCTGCTCGATCAAGGATCGTTACTTGAGCTCACTGTCGGTCGGTGTCGACCCTGAAAGGCCTGGTTCCGAAGAAACGAGATGGATCAGATCGGGGGACGCGAATGCTGGGCATCTGCTCGGTGTGTTCACAACAGTTTGTCATGTGACATCAGGCGGTGTCTGGGATGCTTGTGCTAATTTCATAAGGCACCTCTATTGGCACAAACTATGGCTTGTCATGCTGGGACCGAGGATCGAAGCACTTGTAGATGACCATCCCTCCATGCTAGAATGCCTGTTCCAGCTTTTGCGGTTGTTCTGGATGGTTGGAAATCATGTGGAACGCAAATGGCCCCTCGTCCACGCCCTAAAGTTCTCGAGAGAGCAGGGGGACGGCCACCAGCTCATTCGAACGTTGAGGCAGCTATCTGACGTGTACCTGCTTATGGGCCGGGATACGACACGCAAAAGAAGCACTGGAAATTGCCGAGGCGACACGGAGGAACGGGCCCTGTGTTTGGTTGACCTGGTCTGGTTGCTGCGTTACGACAACGAGCTCGATAGGTGGAGAGAACCGCATCTCGCGCGATCGGTTTCCTCCTGAAGAAAGGCGGGCAATTTCAGGCTTGCAGATGTTATCATGTTCTTGGCAGGATATACCACTCCAAGGACGAAACGGTGAGCTCTTTGGAACCGTGTTACTTGTCGCCTCCGTTGATTCTTCGTGCAGGCAGGGCCGCCAATTGCCTCGGGTTCTTCGGACGCGCCCTTCCACAAGACACAAATGCCTTGTCGCTTCACTCCGTCCCCCATCGAGTTCTCTAAACTCGGTACCGCTCCACACTTTTCCCCGTTACAGCCTTATCCACCTTCTCCACCCACGCGCATTGACTTATATTCATTCCACCGTTCGTTGTCGATCTGCCATGCCTCCTTGCTCCTCGCTTCGTGTTTGTTTTACGTACGGGTCCATTGTCCGTGACTGTCCACATCCTGGAAAGCGACATAATTATTACGAAGGTCCTTCCGTTGACGCAGCGCTGTGAATAAGGCGGAGTATCGTCCCAAACCCCCACGGCCATTCGTTCACGGGGGGCCAGAGTATATAGCATAACGCATACAACGAAATTAGTCGCTCTACTGGACGGTATTTACGCCACCCAAACCACTATTTCCAAAGTTCCCAGGACACACGAACATCCAGACTTCTCTCCTGCTGTACACCCTCAAACCCTGGTCCCACCCGAGTGGTCTGGCATCGACACGGAGTACCGGCGCTGCAGTGAGCGATTGCCAGGGTGAAGAAGAATAGCCTTCGCCCTCAAGCGAACTCCTGTCAAGCATCATGTGCATCCGCTGGAATATTTCCGACCTCCCTTTCCGACCGTTTCTTCGGTGAGGAATGCGGTCTGGAGTCTCGAGGGCCGCGATGCTCGCAGTATCGAATTCTTACCCACTTCTCTGACGAGCTTCAGCATATTCTAAGAGACCAGCATTCGTCTCTACAATAGAGGGCGGGATGCATAGGTAGATCAGTAAAAAATCACGGTGATCGACGTCATCTCCACACCTTTTCCCTTTGCCCCGAACATGTCTCATCCAATTTTCGAAATCTACGAACTGGCCAGACTTGTTTCTTGCCACATCGCCCCAACCGACCTCAAGGCTACACTATCGCTTGCTTGCACCTGTAGGTTCCTCGAAGCACCCGCCCTGAGCTCATTGTGGGAACAGCACAGCTCGTTGTCCATCCTCATCGATGTCTCACCAATCGTGGACGAGGAGGTACGTGACCAGAGTTCTCTTCCCTACTCGCAACTTAAGTCGCCGTCAGGTAACAGACCACAACAGCTTGAGAAATTCTTGGCGCAGGTTCCGAAGATATGCGTCCTGGATGCGCCGACTGGACCTCCATCAAAAAGCCAACCGTTGGATGACAGACGATCTCTTTAGTCGCCTTTTGACGGGTTCGGCAGGTGGACTCGTGTGTCCAGCCTTGCGTCATCTCACCTGTCGCCTCAAACCAACTAACCTACGGTTCATCCCCCACTTCCTTTCGCCTAACCTCACCCACCTCTCCATAAGTGTCCAACGAGCCCACCCAGACCCTACGAGAGACCCGCGCCCAGATCTCGGACCCACGCTTCAGATTTTACCAGTTTCTTGTCTCCAAGAATTGTTCATCGATCCCGGCCCCAGGGGAATCGGACATCTCAAGAATGACTTAGATTCAATGATCCAACGATGCGGGGACTCACTGAGAGTATTGGAGATCCCGGCGCTCTTTGGAGAGGCAGCGGTACACCACATCTTGAGGCTCAAAAATCTTCAGGTTTGGAAATATGCGCACAGTCCACCTCCAACCACTTTACCCCTCTCCACAACTGTCCCACCTCTCCATTGTCTCGTGCTTTCCAGGAAAGAGACGTATGGGTGGATTCATTGGCTCACACAGCAGGGAAAGGGAACTGTTGGGGTGTACGACGGGCCTAGCGGGTGTTCCGGGTTAGGAATGACCTTTACTTACCTGGAATTCAAGGAACCTGTTCCCATCGATGCCATGTTCATCTCCCCATTTTTCCTCTTGCCAAATCTCGTTTACTTGTTAGTGGATCCGGGGTGCCGACAGTCAGTTAGTTGCGCCTTTTCCCTGACAGACAAAGATGTGGTACAACTCTCCGCTGCACTCCCTCGGCTGGTAATGCTCAAATTTGGGTCTCCATGCTGCAAAAATACATGTCGCACCACCGTCTCCTGCTTCCTTGCCCTGTCTGTCCATTGCGTGGACCTAGTGGTCTCGACCATCCACTTTAACACCACAAACCTCGTCAACGACATTCAAACTTTATCGGAGAATCCGGACTTTCGCGACTTGCACTCGCTCCCGACAAGGTCCTCCTTGGACATAATTTCTGCTGGGAACCTGTGGTTTCCTGAAGGGATTTCAGACGAGGATATTACAACCATCGCCACGGGACTCATAGATATGCTTCCTTACCTCTACAACATCCGCGCATACGCTGAATGGGAGTGGAAGCGTCTAAATTCGAGAATTCTTGAACTCCAAGCGATGCGGTCACGCTTGACCAAACCTGAAATTGGTCGGTGAGTTTTTGCATTTTCTGCTGTGCACCACAAACGATTGAGCCTCCGACACAGCGAAGGAACAATCACCCGCAGCATCTGGGTTAGGGCGGCACCACGGTGACGACGGGTCACATTCTCCCCTCGCACTCCAAGGATTGCCCAACCCCTACCTTCGCCCCTTCGATGGGGTTGTTTCGACTGCTGCAAGGCGGAATTTCGGCTGCTACCTTTCGTTCCTGTCAAGACGCTATGCCCAAAATATTACTTCCATTATCTATCATTATAGTTTTACACTTGTATCGTCAGCTAACAACTGTACCAGGCCGCACGGAGGTATATATGCGAGGTTATACGTGTGAGCCACAGCCGAAAGAGCCCTCCTCAGATTGCCATCAGACGACTAACCCTTGCGACCACCTAAACACGCTATGATGGACTCCACTGTGTTAAATAACGCCCACCGGTGGATGCTACGGCGAAGGCGGTGACCGTGTGAGAGAAGACGAATCTCGCGTCGATGTTGGGGAGGTCGTGGTGTGTGTCGAGGAGGTCGAGGTTGACTGATTTGTAATCGTCGAAGCAGGGGTGCTACTCCTCGATTCCATACCGCTGACCCTACAAGGTCCTTTCCCTCTCGAGGGCGCCGGACTGGATTTCCTCGACCCACACGGAGTGTTACCCAGACGGCCCCTGTTCGAAGTTGAGGTCGATGATCCACTGACACTCCGCTTTGCGCCATGCCCAAACCTGCTGCCATCTGGCCCTTTTTCCCCCTTCCCCGCGGGTTCTATGGGACTTGGTGGGGGTGGTGGCCACGGACCTAGCGGGTTCCAAGGTAAGGCTGCGAGGAATCTCCCAATGTAGGTCTGAGTGAAGAATGTATTCCGCTCTTTCTCTTCCCTCCGCCTTTCGAACGCTGACCGATAACGATCGTAGGAATCTCGAAAGGATCGATCAACACGAGACGAAAATATCAATTCTCCTCGGGGGTTCGAGCTTGGTGGAATTGGCGTGATGGGGACTGCGGAGGGACTGCGCTTGCTGAGCGGTCGTGTAGGTGAAGGGGGGCGGGGGGAAGTGGGGGGTCGGAGTGGGGAAGGTGGTGGGTTATGCGAGGATGGTGCGCTTCGGAAGAATGTGAATGGAATTCGGGACCTCAGTGGGGGTTGGCGAAGGTTGAGATACATATTAAAGTTTCGGAGTGCTCGATTAGCGTGTGGGACGTATCTAGAGAAGGGTGTATCAGTATTCCCTCGTCCTCGCATCCACATCGCAGTATGTGATCGACAAAGAACAAAGGATTGGGGGTGAGACTGACCGATTGGCGTATGCAATCTTCTCGGAATACATCCCACTCACGAAGAATAATACAAGGGTGGTGACGGAAACAGAAAGCAGCCCGAGGGTAAAATATGGATGTACGTGAACCTCTACCATCTCTTTCGAAGAGTACAAAGTGGGAAACGTCCGTCTGAGAACGAAATGGAACGGGATGTCGAGCAGGTTGAATTGCAGGAATACTTCGCAAACCAGGAACGATATCGATGCCAACAGCTGGAATAGAAACACTGTCCATGGTGGTGCGGGCATAGAAGAGGGAAGTAAGAGTAGGAGTGGAATCGGGGGGAGGGATGTCGGCTAGGAATAAGTATCACTGGAGCCAACGGATCCTGACAGAAACGATGCACGCACGCTGGTATCTTCGTTTCCGTCGTCTCAAAGAGGAAGCATTAGACTTGAGGCGCTCCTCGAACATGAGGAGGTCTCTGTACGTTGCGGCATCGTGGGGTGGGTGGAAAGATCCCTTGGGGATCATGGTCGGAGGCGTCAACCTGGGAGGCATGGCTTTCGAAATGGACGCGCGCGCGTCGGGCAGAGCGAGTCCGAAAGCGAGGTTTTCTATCCGGTCGCCGTCGTGAGGGTGTGGTGAGAAAGGGAGGAAGGGTCGTTGTCGCCGTCTGTCACGACGTGTGGTGGTGATCAAAGGTCATCATACGACTTCGCGGCTCTGCTCCTCTCGTGTCAGGCTGGAGAGGGCAATCGCTGCTGAACCTCATGCCACTCACAGACCAGGAAATCCAGGAGGAGGAGGCTCACTTCGCTTCAGTCATTGCAGCCTTCAGAAACTACGCTGCGCATTCGGTAAAACTAGAAATTATCGACTGAGCTCTCTGTTGACCTTTGGATCAGTAGATCTCGGCGAACAGCAGGAGGAGGAAAGATCTCTTTCGTCTTCCGAAAGAAGATCAGGATATCCTCGAAAAAATCGGATACAAGACACGCTTGAGGAGTGTCGATAAGGCCATCATGGTCAACTCGAAATTCCTCCACGCCATTGTGGCCAACACAGAGATATTTTCTCAGCAGTCAGAATCGGAGGATCACGGTAGGATGTGTTGCAATGTGCTTTATGACGAGTCACGCACGCGCTCCTTCACAGACATAGAACCTGAGCTTCTGCGTTCGCACTCTCACTCCCACGAACACGGTGGAGATGGTCATTTACATTCGCATTCGCATGGGCGTGGAGGTGGGCATACACACAGCCACAGCTCATCGGACCACGGAATAAATGAAGGTGACATGGATAAAGTCAGGAGCACCCTGAAGCAGCTTGTGCGAGACTGGAGTGAGGAGGTGAGCGATGAGCTCCTCCTGAACCAGGGCCAGATGTAGAACCCTCGCAGGGAAAAGGGGAGCGTGAGGCGTGCTACATCCCCATGATCGATGCCTTGACAAAACACTTCTTGCATGTATCACCGGACGAACGGTTTGTTCCACCACAAAACTCTCTATCTGTCCTCACTCCTACGCATAGATGCAACGTCCGTGTCCTCGTCCCTGGGGCGGGTCTTGGGCGCCTGGCCTACGACATCACCAAGCTTGGTAAGTCCCAATCGTCCAATGTCAATCTCCTTGCTCCCTCCTGATACTTCTATAACCAGGATTCGCCTGCCAAGGAAACGAATTCTCCCTCTTCATGCTCTTCACGTCCTCTTTCATTCTTAACAGGTCCCGTTCCCACTTCCCATTCAACCCTTAATTTCCGCTCACCGGCGAGAACAATAGGACCGAAACACTTAATCAACACGTACTCCACCCCTATATCCACTCTTTTTCCAACGTCCCAGAAGCCAGCGCACTGCTTCGCGAGATCACGATACCCGACGTGCTGCCGTCGGACCTCCCAGCTGGATCGAATTTCTCCATGGTTGCAGGCATGATTTGCGTGTGACTTTTTGCTGCGCGAAACTGACTGTGGAGTACTAGGTGATTTCGAGGAGATCTACGGTAGCCCCGATGAAGAAAATGAACACACTGGCCAATGGGACGCAATCGTGACTTGCTTCTTCATCGATACCGTAGGTCTCTCCCCTCATCTACCCATCGCAGTTCATCTGTATTCATACGCAATCTACTAGGCTAAAAATATTGTCAACTACCTCCGCATCTTTCATAGAATCCTGGCTCCGGGAGGAGTCTGGATTAACCTAGGTGGTCCACCATTTGCACGGGGAATACCCCGGAACTCACCCTGCCGGTTTTGAATCTAGGTCCTCTATTGTGGCACTGGGAAAACAGTGGAACGGACCCATCCATAGAACTTGACCTGGAGCAAGTCAAAGCTCTCGTCGAAGAAATCGGGTTCGAAATCCAGGTAAGTCGCCTTCCTCCCACCCACCCCCCCATAAATGGTCGGGCAATTCCACGGCTTTCTGACAATAGGTCGTTGGACGGTGTAGGATGAGAAGACGATCGACACGACGTACACCAACAACGCTCAGAGTATGCTAGAGTACACTTATCACTCGGCCATGTGGACTGCGGTCAAAAAGTAGATGCTACTCGTCAACTCGCCGCAGCAGATTTGAGGCCTTTGGGAGCGTAGCAACAATCAGTTCCATGTCTGCACGCATAGATCAAGGACGACTTGTATTCGTTTCTTACACTGAGAACGTGATGAGGGATATACTAAGATACCAGCAAAAATCCGATCCAATCGGAAACCTAGCAACGAAGAATCGAGTGGGGGTGATGAGGGCACAATGATTGGATAAAAGCACAACATGGGGGGAGAAATTTTGGTACACAAAACGCTGATGGAGAAGGTAGAGACCCAGACCGCCGGTTGTCCGACGGCGAGTGGAGAATACAAAAACAAGAAAAATTGTTTCATGCTGAAGACAGGGTACCTTGCCCTTCCCTCCACCTGTCCTCGAGGCTTCAAGGCACAAATGCGACCATCAACACATTCACAATCAACTTGTCCAGCTGCCCTTTAGAAACAAAGGGAACTTTCTCCTTCGAGACCGGCCCCAAAAGCGGGGGACCACCAGCGGGGTCAGGGGTGGCCATCAAAAGGATATCCTCCTCCGCCAGCGGTACCGCGCCGCTATTCTCCACTCTCCACCTCAAGTTATCCTCTTCCGCCCCAGCTGAATCCGGTGAGAGGATGGGGATCGTCATAGACGGGGAGCTACCTAGCGAGAGGTTCATCATAGGAGAATGAAGTATGTTTGCTTGCATCATTGTCGGCGAACGGTATGGACCATCAAGGAGGTGAATGGGTGGGGATGTAGTGGTCGGCGAGAAATCATCCGAACATTCGACCACGCGATCAACGGGCCAGATGTATCCTCCGGCGGTCCAGTGGAGCTCCGGGGTGAGCTTGTATAGTTTGAGGGCGTGATGAAGCAGCGAATCCGCTCCTTTCAGCTAGAAACCTGGGGTTAGCAATTGACCAAGGATCGAAACGATTTCACAAACGTACATGAGGGACGAGAGACTCCGCCAGCAGTTCAGCAGGGTTCACACCATACTCTCCCGTAAGATAGAACGCGATCCTCCTTCCTCTGCAGATATTCAAGATGGGGGCGATGAGGTCCAAGAACCTGTCGCTGGGGGTGATCAACGGGTCGGGCATGACACCTCCAGTCCCAAACGACCTGACATAGACCGCATAAGAAATGGTCAACCTCAAACCCTTCGCCACCTCCTCCACCTCATAGTCGCAATTTGCCAAGAATGCGGTCCATTCGAGATGATCGATGCCAACACCGGTGTGGCCTTGAGCGCTGCTATGACTTTTTCCTCCACCACGGTAGATCTCCTCGCTGGCATCGTCGATCGGGTTAGGGTCCCGAATGATCAACGCGCCGCCCCGGTATCGCACGGGGAGTGTCACGACGATCGTCGCCACTCTGCTGTCGATTGGCTTGGGTAGAGGTGTCATCCTCCCGCCCTTGGGTACGATTTCCAGCATATCCCTGATGGCGGTGAGATGGTGACCTTTCGGCAGAGTCGGGAAGAGCGTGTTTCGGACGGCATCGAGGATCGGGTGATTTGCGATTTCGAGGGTGGCGGACAGCGGCAGATTGGGTGGGTAGAAAAGGGATTCGCGCGTCGAGGTGTATTCATCGAGGTCGGAAGCGTGAGGTCTGCATGCAGCCATGAGAACATCGAGGGCGGGCGGGAGGTCATAATCGATGTCTATCGGGAAGTCGAGAGAATGAGTGATTCCGCTCTGAGAAACAGAATCAAGGACAGATGCGATACATCCGATTCAGTAAGAGTAGCCTCAGTCTTACGAATAGTTACCGTCTTACCTTGGATCTGAAAAATACGACCAAGTTTGCCGGATCGAGGGGAATCAGCCCTGAGACGGTAAACGGTCTCGCCTTGGCCGCAAGCAGAGGCGGCAGATGGGTCTGCAGGGCAACTTCCGTGTGATCTACGGAAGCAGGCCTCTTGACTGATGGTAATCGATGTTGAGTGGAGAGTGGCGAACTCCTCTCGACTTCGAACCCTTCCGAAATCCTGGTGGTTGCGGATCGCGGAGATCCAGTCGAATACGGACCCGATAGAGCCGGATTGTGGTGGATCATACTATTCGTATCGAGGGGAGATTAATCTTCGGTTCTCGGATGTGGGGAGTGGAGATTTCGAGGGATCGGAGTATATGCCGTATCGATAGCTTAGTTTCTGTCGTAATCAAGTATATCGGGCGTATCGGTGGAGTAGGACTGGGACTGAGAGGCGTGAGGGGGACAAAAGGCGAGAGAGATTGTTGTGAAGAGATAACCGGACGAAGACATGACCACAGGCATTTTATATCCCCGGCCTGATCACGCCGACCTACACGCCCTTGCAGCGTGGCCAAGTGACGATATTGTAAAAAAAAAAAAAAAAGGCACAGGTGGCTGTGGTCAGATGTTTCGATCCTTTTGTTGATTGCTCCAATATTTCCATAATCCAGATACGAATATACGTGGGCCTGAGAGAGCAGTGCTCTGGCTTGTTGGTTTGAGGATACAGAGGCTGTTTCTTTGACATCGGAAGCAAGCACACGCTAGCCGAGTATTAGTGATGTGCCAAGATGTTTGTGAGTCACAGCTACGCATTTTGTGAGGGGAACGCGCGTAGCCCGCAGATAAATCGACGACACAACGCCGTTGCGGCGCGGCACGATGAGTTTCACGGGGCGCCGGGGAAGTATTACATCCGAATAGGATCCGAATCGCTATCCGCTTCGGTCGCCGAACGACGTCGGATGCACTTTTGCTACTGATGGTCCAGTGTTGGCATTCCGCCACACAAAGGTGAGTCGATCGTTAGACGGCAGTGAATCGAGGATGGCCTACAGGATAGGGTCCCCCAGAATTCTCCCGGAATCAAAGATGGAGACGTCCATGGGCACGACCCCACAGAACGCGCAACACAGTACTGGTTCGGAAATCAGGGCCATCGCGCTCACTGACGGTACGCAGTTTGGACGAAAGTGCCAGCACTTAGAGGTGGGCGTCATTTTATATATAGTCAGAACTTGCCGCTACCGCACTATTCAGCTGAACGTGCCAGGATCTGTATAGGCACCGGTATTATACATATGCACAATCTTAACCCCATCGGACATCTCGACGCTCCCGAAGGTGTTTAAGCCCGTCCAAGAAATACTTGTCCACATCCCATCCCAAAACATTGTTGCCCACGGTGACTTCAAACTTTTCGATGCATTCCTCCAACTCCCCTAAAACCTGCTCCAGCCCCGAGCCATCCAGGAGAAACAAGGAGACGGTTCTGAATGGAGACCCTGCCGCTTTCCTCCTCTGCGCCACGATGAGAAGAGTCAGTAAGATGTCGTCCCAGCCAGTGTTTGTGAAGTCCAAGTGGATGATGAGGGTGTGAACAGGTGGAGACCGTCTGAGATAGCCGCTTGCGCCAGGATCCGTATCGAGAGCCAGGAGACACGGTTTCACGGTGGTACGGGAGAGAATCAACGTCGATATGCCTCGCAAGCAATCCAACGCGTATTTGACGGTGTCAACAGCTTGTCCCTCCCCATCCCACAGCCTGAAACCCTGGAGGCACAGGATCTCCGCGGACCGAGCGTCGAGGCCCTGAAGACACCTCAGATGTGCAAGGTTTAGGCTGTCGTGGATACCATCTTCTGTGACTCGTTTGGAATACCAGGGGGAATCTCTAGAATACACCAATCTCTCAGAACACACTTTGGTCCCCTTGCCATTGACAAGTTCTAACGCTCCAGTAATCTTCCCGGCGGAAGTGCGTGTCGTTCTGAGCTTTATCCGCGTTATTCCGGCCAAATAATCCAAGTTTCGGAAAGGAGGTGCAATCTCCGCGGTCTTGATATTCTTGGAGTCGCTGACGCGGCAGGTGGTCTTCACCGAACAGAAGGGAGGGAGGGAAAGCATGTCGAACAGCCCAAGGGTGTAATATACGTCGTGCATGGCTTGTGTGTAAGAGCGGAGGTTGGGAAGGGAGACAAGCTGGTTGCGAGAGCTGGAAGTTTCATTCGAATAGGAGATATCGATGTCTTCAAGAAGAGGGCAATTATCGAGGAAATCGAGGAGTTTATCGATCGTGGTCGTATCTTCATCCTCTCGAAACTTGAGGCGGGTGAGATGTGGGACACGGAGTGTGATAGATGCAACGTCGTGGACAATGAGTGTTGTTACAGATGGGAGTGACCACGAGGTCTCGTCCTCCGTCCTTTCCCAGTAGGGGCCCTCGTCGTCGTCATTTTCGTGGTCGTTGCCGACGATTTCGAGTCTTCTCAACACTGGCATGGGTTTTGAAAAAACGGATTTCTTCTGGGCTGCGCAATTGCACATTTCCAGCGAAACTACGCGTTCCCTGTACGAGTACAGTGGCGAGTACCCCCGGCTATCATCCTTGACGATATTGACACGAAGCGGGGCCTGTTTTGACCGTGCGAAAAACGCTTGCGCTCGCCCCTCGTGTTTTACGTCAACATACGACCATAGACTCGGCTGAGAGAGAAGTGCAGCGCGTAAACTATAGGACACGTGAGACAGGCGAATGAGATCGGCCTCGGGTTTGAGGTGGGAAGCGATTTCTGAGACCACGTCAGGGGGTAGACGATAAACGGGTGATTGCAGGGAGTTGATGTGACGACGGAGCATCGCGAGCGAGGCAAGTATGTCTTCGTCCAAGGATTTCATCTGGAAACGAACGCGGCGGCGAAAAGATATACCTTTTGAATACGAATATATGGTGGACTAGTACGAACCGTAGAAAGGGGGGAACCCCAGCTACGTAGTCGTGGACAAGTTGTCAGCAAGGAACCTCACTGCTATCACGTTAACTTACCCGAGAATGTTCGCACCTTGCGCGAGCTTTGTGCTGAGGTCTCGCAGGAGCTCACTGGCGCCATTTGCAGAGAATGGATCCATGTTGTCAAAGCGCGTCGGGATCTGCCGAGGTGAAAACCTGAATGTCTACAAGACCAAGCCCTAAGTTGCCAGATGAACGTCTGATTCATGTTTGGCCCAACAAACACGCATTCGCTAAGAACCCACTGCAAGCGAAGGCGTGCCTCTGGAACCGTCACCTCCTTAGACCATTTTGGAGTTGGATCTACGTGGTTGGACGTGACACGGTTCAGCCTTACCTGATCAGATCTCAGACCTGGAGCGGTGCGTAGAAAGCTTTTGGAAGTGATAGCGAGCGCCGCTAACCAGGTTGACGAGCACGTCACTTAAATTATAGCTCCCGGTCTGATGGCTCGGGGCGGTGCGGTCTGGTTCAATCCACATCTCTTAGCCTGCCTTCAGGTTTACGGGACTATCATCGCCTCCGTAACCAGGAACTTCCCGCAGTCTGCCGTCAGCATGTAAGAGGCGGTGAAGATAGCTCAAACTACATTTCTGGATGTAGCCCAGCCTTGTATGAACCGTGTGTCGTGATCCTATCGCCTAACTACGCCATCGGATTGAATGTGTCTAGGATGCGATATCGCGCCATCAGCGCACCTCCCACCACTGCTCCCAGCGCTACCTCTCTAAGTATGTACATTGCGATCTTAGCATGTATTGCAGCACGGGCTAGCCTTTTTTCGACCCGCGCAAACCATATTCGCGGTGCCGTACCCCCTCTTAAACCGCAGACAGGTACTTACAGGTGTGGCTACCCTATTTATTGGCTCTCCCCGGTATTTATATCGGACCAATCCATGGAACCGTCAATGCCCAACTCCCCCCTCTTACTTTTCCAAGGTCATGCGCCCTTCGCCAGCAGGCAGTACAGGTGTGTCAGGGGAAATAAGCTGTTGAACCCGTGGCTAAAGTTTTCTCATTCTTCCCCCACGACAGTGACGTTTCTTATCGTTCTCCAGCTCACGGCACAAATCCCAGGTGCAGATACTGTTGATCTCACAGCATGTGGTGCTAGAGTGCAGGAGCAACAAAATGCAGCGCGGACCACAACGAATATCACAGAACTCCCTCTTGAACTGCGTATCTCGTATGAAGAGTGCTTGGTGGAATGCGGGGCTGGGATGGGGAACGTCAACTGGCAAGGTTTCTCACAGAACTTTGGCGCATGGCTACTTCCTTGGATCACATTGATGTTCCAAATTCCGTTCGGCGCAGAGCGTAAGTCCCATGCTTTCGTTTTGTATTGCACTTGACAAAAGCTTTTTCTGGCTCATAGAGCCGTTAGATGATGTTACCTCCTTCTTGATCACCATCGGTTCACCCGCTCTTGCGGCCTACTCGCTTCAGATAACCCACCTCAACAGGGGTTGGATCACGACATCTTTTTTGGATGTCAGGTACCCCAATTCCCGGCGTATATCAACTGTCCTATCGGCCTTTCACCACGTCCCCATCCGGGTGTCACCCCGTGCTCCACTTCTCCACTCTCTACTCGTCCTACCCAAGAATGATGAGTTCTGGTGCCACCTTGCAGCTGCAAATGAAACCCGCCGATGGTCCATCCCGCTCGTCGTGAGCTACGTCCTCGTCATCTTTTCTGTGATTCTGACTATAATGGACTCCATCACTTCACCACCACCCGGGGATACCGGATATTCCACTGCCGCCATCTGGACCCCTCTCCTCCCACTTATCATTGGCTGGTTGAGCATCGGGTGCGAACCAGGACCGGGCCATCTTAGGAACTCCCTCGACACCGCGAATCAGAAAGTCTGGGTTGCTACCGAACGAAGAGATAAGCCTGCGAAGGGCTCTTTGGTGATAGAATTTGCAAAGGCTGGGGATGTGGACCTCGCTAGGAAGGATGAACTCAAGCCGGTCCCGATATTCAACTATTCACGGGCCTTCACTACCCCTCTTAATGCGGAGCTGATACTGGGGTTGATGAAGAATGCCGCCACAAACGCGGAACAAAGGATCCCGGTTGCCAACGTCATGGGCAGGATAGTCCCAGTGTGGGTGGAGGGTGAGGGGAACGAAATAAGCGACGAGAATCGAGTCGGGACGGACACCGAAGTTACCGAATACTGCACAAGAATCCTCCCGCAGCTCGGGCTGAATTCGAGTTCTACCTCCCCGCTTGGGATCCAGTCCCCCGAGATGGCTAGCAGCAATAACACACTCCTCCCACTCCACAATGCTCGCCTGGACCGGAACTCCTCTAGATGGGCGCCGGGGATTTGGAAGCGGGTCGCAATTGCCACCGCTCTTGCTCTCGGGCTGCAGTGGGGGACTGCCGGCGCTGCGGTGATGATCCATTATACTGCGCCTCCCGTCGGCTTGGGATGCCGTGCGTTGTCGTTTATGTTGTACGGGGCAGCAGGAACACTGTCGTTCCTCTTCTTTCTGGCATCAAGCATCCTCGCCCACATGTCTCGGCCCCTCCAGGGACGGAGACGTGTGCATTCACGGTTACACACCTGTCAGAACGCCGGAGCTATCATCTGTAGATGGCTAGGGAAGTTCATAGCAATGGTTTCTGCAATGGGGATTCTGCTAGTTTGCTTCTTTCAAATTACTGGCGCGTTCAATAGTTGTTTTTGCAGTTCTATTACCTTTGATAAGGGGGAGCATCCAGTCGTCATTCTGGCGATAAACTATGTAGTAAGTTCAAACATCCTTAGAATCTGGATCGGCGGGCTGGCTTTCGCATTTTCGACTGCACTCTTGTTCGGCTTTTCGATGTACTTAGGTAGACCTCCCAGTCGATAGGGACTTCCCCCTTGTTTCAATATGAATATGCTTGGCAGCCCGCCGGGGTCTGTGGCGCAATGCATTTCTGGTACTGTAAAGAAGAACAGAGGTCTCAGAAATCGGTTCCTGGTTAAAATCGAAGACGCACCAAGAAACATAGTCTCGGGTCCGGTTAGGCACCGACAGAGTTCTACGTGCTTACTTACCAGATCTTTCCGCGACTCCGAACGGAGGAGAGTTTGTTTGTGATGAAGCGGGTGCGCTTCGACCCGACCGACCCGACATCGATCGCGGTTACTGACGGAAAAGGCCGAGCCGCAGGTGCGGAGGATGGAAACTTGGCAGGAAGGAGGCTCAGTACCGTTCCGTTTCTCCTCCTCTTTCCAGAGGCTCAAAAAACGGTCACACGATTATGCAGTCATACCGCTCGTGTTCCGAAAGGCGCTTTAGGGTGAGAGAGACACAAGTACGAGTACTATGTAGCGCTCGCCACTGACACTACTTTGGAACAGACTCCTCTCTCACCGGTCCTGTTAGCGCATCCTCCCTACAACATTAATATGTCGATGGTGATTCCGTCAGGTCGTAGTTGGACTCCCGTCACCTCGGTCATGGTGCTTCTTTGCTGGATCCGACCGATACAGCCCAACCAAGGCATTACCGATTGAACAACTCCGTCCACAAGTCTTTTTTCCGCCTTGAACTCTTCGCTTCCAAGACCTCCGCACTCGTCTTCACTACCCATCGGTCTACTGAACATTGGATGAAACAACTTCGGGGTTGAGAAGGATCCAGCGTGCCTTTTGGGCCTCTCCGGATTCCGGGAGCAAAATTCAGAAGGGGCACTTCCAGTCAATGAACGCTTTGCGTGGCCACGTTTCTTTAACCCTGGGAAGTGGAGCCGCCATTAGAGACGAGGGCATGTTTTTCACCGGCGCACTCGGAGCCAAGGTCATGCTCATCATCGTGGGGGTCATACCCTCCCTCGTGTTGGCCGTCGGAGCCAACAGTGTCTTCATCCTCCATGAACTCGATCGTCAAAATCACATGCACGACCTGAGTATCTATAACAGTGGTTGGGATCACTGGTGGATGAAGACCACATATTTGCTGGGCGGACTTCATACGGCACCGCCCTGGCCTTGAGATAGGATGGCAGCGGAGTTGAGGCATCCAATTTCAGGACCTTTCATTCCCCATTGCGCACCCAAGCGGATTTCATACACTTGATGGAGGCAATGAACGGTCTCAAGTAGGTAGATTGCGCACCTTGAAATACACTGAGCCACTCGATTGAGTCGTAGTAAAAGATTGAGACCGTAAGCTGGTGGAGTCGAGGACTGGCGCCTTGCGCCATCACGATTGAATCCCTGCGCTGAATACTGATCCGCGACTACGGGCTTCTTCAAGTTCCTCGATCTCGATCTTCTCGAACGGGATATATTGTACGCTCGACACTTGTCGTACCTGTCACAGATGCAGGGTCTCCTTTTGGGGGATTACGGGCGATGTTACCGTACTTATGTGCTACGGCTAGACCAAGGGACCACGGAGGCTTCACGAGGAATCACTGACCTGCGCGAACGACCTCGGAGTCACTACGCGAACTATGGAAGGGGTCGGCCTCATGTATGATAGGTCTTCTCGCGGCAGACCTGTCTCCTTATCGAGGCCGATGACGCCTGGCAGTAGGACATCAGGGAGAAGTTCCGCCGAGAGTCGGTTCTGGCCCTTCACTCCCGCCCACTCTAAGTTAACAGACCTACAGCGCTCTGAAGAATCCAGGCCTCAGATATAAGACGTACGAGAAGGGGACGGGAATTTGGATGACCCTTGCCCCATCCCCCCTCTACATCCTTCCTTCCTTCCGCTCTCAGTACAATGGACCAGCCCCCCTCCCTGGACACCACGTGCGGTTTCCTCATCGTCGAATATCTCGTTTCCTTCGTCTCAACCATAACCTATCCTTCCAGGTACGGCGTCGCTTTCATCAGTGTGATTATCGCTGCAGTGTGAGTTGAACCATCTGTTCGATTTTGACCTGTTCTGATTCATTTCTGCACAGGCTATACGGAGGTAATCGCGAGAATACCTGATCTCCCTCTTTCGCTAACACGGTGATCATATAGTGACGTGCGCCCAGGTTTTCTATTACTTCCAGAATTACAGCAAGAAGGATGGTTTTGGACTGAAGGCCGTCGTACGTCCTGATAGATTCCTGTCTCCTCTTCAAGTTTTCACTTTAGACAGGTCGTCGTTTCTCTCATATGCGACACGATTCACCAGGCGCTCATCTCCCACGCGAGTACGGTCATTCTTGGTCACTTATTTCCCTTCTCAGACATTGCGCCCAGTCTACACCACCCTCATCACGTACTATTTCCAGCCGCAGGAGTTGGGAACCCTCATCTGGTATGCTCTCGTTCCGTCTGCCACGACCCTCTTCACTCACTGGCGGTTGACATTACAGGAGCCCTGTGGTAAGTCCCCGTTCCCTTGTCCTGTTTCATCCTACTCACCATCTATGTCCAGATCGCGGTAATATTCAGTGTGAGTTTTCTCAGTGCGGTGCACCTCAACCTTTCTAAGCGGTCTCCAAGGCAATTGTTGCGCTTCTTGTCCAATCGTACGCACGCCTATTTTTTTTCGTGTCCTCTAACCTGACGCGCTTCTAGCTTTTATGCGGTCCGCATATGGAGATGTCAGTA
>Ga0307515_10008161_pt1 | contig 20510 bp, 5 predicted proteins | sample 17_EM_MG_FD_194513 | JGI IMG/M metagenome (GOLD analysis project Ga0307515, IMG submission 194513) | Populus trichocarpa ectomycorrhiza microbial communities from riparian zone in the Pacific Northwest, United States - 17_EM | ecosystem: Host-associated > Plants > Roots > Unclassified | place...
GAGAGACGAACCGATAGGGGAGGAAGGAGGCTATAAGCCTAAGGAGCTTATAAGGGGTGGCTAAGGCCTAGCTAAAGGCTAGCCTTAGCAGCCCTAAGAGCTCCTAGGACGTAGCCAAGTAATATACCGCTAAGACACCAGTGTCTGATATCCGTAATGTCCAATATCCGCAATATCCGCAAGATCCGCAAGATCCGCAATATTTGTAATATTCGCAATATTCGCAATATCCGTAATTCTCTGCCAAGTCTGCTATATTTTACGGACCCTGAATTCAACTAGCCAATTAGGATTTTCCATCCCCGGGATGGAAAATCGCTATTGGCTCGCTTACCACTAGCGCCTTAGCGGCCCTCGCGACATATCGACCTGCTACCCCTAACGATTCTTCTTCTTCTTCTTTTTCTCTTTCCTTTTCTTCTTTTTCTTAGCTTATTTTTGGCTTATTTTTACTGGATAGCAATTTATAAGCTATTGCGTATTATAGATAAAAGAGCTAGCTATTGCGTATATGCTACGAATAGTCTAGAAGTAGACTTAACTTTGGAGTGTAGATTAGCCTTCTTTTTAGAGTTGCTCTAGTGTTGGAATGTTAGTTATGTGACGTGGTCACGAGACCACGAAGCGAGGCTAGCTAACCTGACCTTGGAGCAACCCCTTACTTCTAGACAATCAATCAACTACCAACTTTAATACCGCATACGTATTATACAGTGATATTCGTGCCCGTTGATAAAGCGAGTATACCGACAATTAACTACCGGCTTTTAAAAGGCTATAGAAAAAGAATACAACGACCTAAAACGCCGAGGGACATTCGAGACTGTACTAAAGGAAGAAGCATATAACGAGCAGATCCTTCCACTAAAATAGGTCTTTAAATACAAGCTCGACAGCAACGGTTACCTTTAAAAGCTAAAGGCTTAACTATGCGTCCGCAGAGACCTGCAGATCACTAAAGAGGAGACCTATGCAGCAACCCTAGCTGCTTGAATATTCCGTGCCCTTATGGCTATAGCAGCCGCATTTAATTTGGAAATTTAATAGTATAACGCCGTAAACGCATTTATAAACGCCAAGCTAGATAAACCGGTCTACTGCTACTACCCTAAAGGATTTAATTAAAATGGACATGTTTTAAAGCTTCTTACAGCGCTATACGGATTAAAGATCTTACCACTACTTTGGTATAAAGAGCTTACTAGTACCCTAGCTAAATTTGGATTAAAACCAGTTTTAGGTACTAACTGCCTATTTACTAATAGACGACTTATTGTCTTCTTCTATATAGACAATATTGCCGTTCTATTTGCCAAAAAGGACCTTTAAAGACTGGAAGAGTTTAAAGCCAAACTACTGCATTAATACGAGATCCGTGCACTAGGAGACCTGCAATAGTTCCTAGGAATTTAAATTAAACGAGATTAACCAAATTAAAAGATCTGGCTCTGCTAAGATTCCTATATTAAGAAGATAGCTAATTAATTTAATATTTAACTAGGGAGATTTCCTAAATCACCCCTCCCTGCCGAAGAACTAGTTCCGTTTAACCAGCAAACAAACCCTTAAAGGACACTAGCCTATTAACAACGGGTTAGTTCACTGGCTTATCTTGCCGTATTTAGAAGACCTAATATTACTAAGACGCATTCTAAACTGGCCGAATTCCTTACTAATCTAAATTAAAAACACCTTGACGCGGCAAACTAAGCTATTACCTACTACCTTAGAACAAAATCAATAGCTATTAAATACTCTGGCGAAGTATTTAGAGCCCACGTCTACTTTAGAAACCCTAAAGGAGAAGACGTTATCTTCTACGGAGTATTTAACGCAGCATTTGCGGACTATAAAGAGACTAGACGGAGCTCTTAAGGATACCTATTTATCCTATTTAGAGGACTAATTGATTAGAAGGCAACCCTACAACAATTAGTAACTCGCTTAATTACTAAAGCAGAGCTTCTCTCCCTGTCTACTGTTACTGTTAAGATTATCTAGTGGCAGCGTTTCTTTAAGGCAATCGGCTTCAATTTAGAACGTGAATTTACCCTACTTTGTAACAATATGTAGACTATCCGCTTATTAAGATAGGATACACCAAAACTAGATACTAAGCTTCGGCGTATTGACGTGTATTAGCACTGGCTTAGACAGGAGGTCTAAGACAAAAAGATTAACGTCCGATGGGTCCCTATAGATAAGATACCTACCGATGGCCTTACTAAGGTCCTACCTTATTAAAAGCACGAAGCATAGATAAAGCAATTAAATTTGGTGGATATTTGATATTAAATTGCTACTGCATCATCTAATAAAGATTCTTAAACATTACCCTACTCCTAAATTGTATCTAAATTTCCTATTTTAGTATAGTTTTGACCTTTATTTTTTTCTACAGCTTTAACTACACCGTTAAATCTAGGGGGGTGTATAACCAACTACGGTACCCTACTAAATTACCACTGTTTTACCTGCGTATTGACTGCGTATTAACTGCGTATCACTTACGTATCATCTGTTTTAGCTATATATTAGTCTCTCCTTTTATCTTATTACCTGCACCTTCTTTGTATATATATAGACGCTTTAGAGCTACATTTACAATCAAGTCGCTTATTTAATTCCCATACACTACAAAAGCTTACACTATCTTAGCTTATTATCGCATCTTACAGCGTTAAGTATCCCTAATATTAACCTAACCTATAACCCAATTAATCTTTAGATTATATTCCTATAATTAAGGCATTCCTAATACTGCCTTATTATTCCCTAATAGTAATATATTAAAAGACATCTTAATTTATCTCCCCTTAATAGTTATCTAAATAGGTCCTATTTTAAGATTAATAATACCTCCTCTATAGGCTATTAGATCTCCTAAAATTATAACTAATAAATAAGGGTGCTTCTTTTACCTATACAGTAGCCCTATCCTTTTAACTACTACTAGTAAAATATAGTTCCTTATTACTCCACTATCTACCAATACTTCAAACTGTTAATCTTGCCATTTAACTTATAGATTTAGGTATTATCCTTAAATTCCTTTAAGGGTCTAAGGCTCTACTACTAGCTCCCTCTAGTCCTATAGGCCTTTACTTTTCCTAACTATTAGCTACTAGATCCTTATATACTTAACTTACTCTTTAGCTAATACTTCGTTCGTTTCTTATCCTTAATATACTATAAATACATATTCTTTAGGCATTTCTACCACTATTGTCTATCTAAGCATTCTTCTATAAGGAATCTTTCTGGTTAAAATATTAAGTCTCCTAGCTCTTAAACTTCCACTAGATGCTAGCTATATATATACTTAGCATTTCTATATTATTGCTTATCTAGCGCCTAATATATCCTTATAGAGTATTTCCGGTTCTTTTCTTTCGGATTTTTATATGTCTTATATATATTATCTATATATACAATCCATAATAGCGTATAGTGCGCTAGGTACTTTAGGTTAACTCTTAACTTATCTTTATCTTTAAGTTTAAACCTCTATCATGTTAATCTAAACGTTACGACTTTATTCACAGGTACTAAAATACGCCTTTTACTTCTCTAGTCCTCTAATCGTTGCTTTAAATCTTTTAATATTATAATTAAAACTCCCTTAATATAATTTATTGCTTTTTCCGTAATTAGGTAGTCCTAGATAACTCTCTTATCTAACTATATATAGAAATCTTCCCACTTGTTATTATGCCTCTGCCTATACCACCTTTAGTATAGCTATTAGAGTGTATACGGCTTATCCATAAGGAAGTATCTTCTTATTACTATATTATAATAGCCCTTTATATGCCATTCCTCAAACCTAGTTAAAATCCCTAAATCCTCTTTATTTTCTAGTTTAGTAAGCTACTTAGCTTTTAGCGTGTTTACTTTCGGCCTATTAGTAATTCTTTATACTAGTACTCTATCTTATATACAACCTAGTATACTAGATCTTATATCTAGTTTCTATTCTTACTATATAAGGATTCTTGCTCTAAATTTATTTATAATTTCTTGTTATTTATATCTTATAATTAGATCCTTAAAGTTCTCTTACTTCTTAATCATAGTATTAACTTTTTAATCTTTAGGCTAAACACTACGTTCCCCTAATAAGTCCTTTAGGTCTATATATCTATCTCCTAGTCTAACTGCTATTTATACTATAGATTTTCTAATCTATAATAAAGCCTCTTGCTTCTTACTTATAGGTGTCCTTATTTATACTCTAAATTCTTAGTCCCTTAGATTCTTTAATCCTAAGCTCGCTTCTTTCTTAAGCTATACTCTAGCCTTAGTTTAACTAGGCTTAACTAGTGTTCCTATCTTATCTTAAGAGTCTTAAATCTCACTTATCTTACTTTAAGAATCTTATACCTTTAGGAAACTTCGTCCTAAGCTTATTTATATATTACTAAACTAAGCCGTTACTCTGCTCTATCGGTTATTATCCATTATAGGTTCCTAAGCATGCCTTATCTTATCTTAAGAATCTTAATTATTTCTTATCTTATCCTAAAAATCTTAAGCCTTTAGCCTTTTGCCTTTATTAAGTGGTACGCTAGCACTAGTAGTTGTCTACTTACTTAATCGTCTTTAAATATTACTCCTTCTATCTTATAAAGCGATGGATACCGTATCTAATGGTGTTATAGTACCCGTTACTAAACCTTACTCTATAGCGGTTTTAGTCTTTACTTCTATTACATATCTAAGGCTTAGGTACCCCTAGTTAGTCCCTTTATTTTCCTTAACGCTATTAATTAATAAGTACTCTAACTCTATTATTATTATTACTAATCTTTATCTATATATTGCTGTAATATCTTAATCTAGCTTATAAAGTTAATTTTATTCTTTATCTAACTCTCTAGTTCCTTTAAGTTCTTTTAACTCTAGCTCTTATAGCTAATAGCTTACACTGTACTTAGCGTCCTTATAAATTTAGTATACGTTATTATAATAGAACGCAAAACTCTTAATTAAATATTCTTTTATTCCTTACAGTACACTATCATCCCTCTATATATATATATTACATACTATTAGTCTAGTTCCCTTTACTATATAGTAACTCTAACTACTTTTATAGTCTTTAGTAAAATAACCCTATTTACTATAATTTATATAAGTTCCGTCTTTAAACCATTACTTTTACTATAGAGTTTACTTAAACGTCTTCTACTACTAAAATCCTTAGTTTGGCCTATACTTCTTAGTCCTATAATTACTTAATCCTTAACTTTTAGGTTTCTATAGTTATTTCCTCTATCTCTTATAGGTTTCTTTAGTACTACTTAGGTCCATTAGCTTTGCGCCATACTATAGTTTCTAATTTAGCTTTGGTTATTGCGTACTCTACGCCTTATATAACTATAGAACTCTATCCTAGCCTCTCTTAACCTATTCTCTTTAAAAAATCCTATTATTAATTTTAATTGCTTAATCTATTAATTCCCTAAGGGTGTCCGCATCTTTTATTAGAATAATTATGTTCTAGACTTTTACCTTAAGTCCCTATTTATACTGTGCCATAAGCGCCCTATTGTTTTATTTAACCTATATGGCTAACGTCTAAAACTACGTTGTATACTTAATTATTAAGGTTCGCTATATTAGGTTCTAAAGCTTTCTCTTTACTATAGTTAATGCTTCTAGGTCCCTAAATATTTATATTAATTATTCCGTGAATCCATTCTAACTTATAAATATATATTATACTTTCTAATTAGTGGTTATTATACTATTATCTTATATTTCTATAAGATAGGGTTTTAACTATTTAAGCGCCCTTCCCGTTAGGAATAATCCTACATACGCTACTTAATCTATAGGTGTTACTAACTTTACTCCTTCCTGTGTAACTTTAAAGTGTATTTATATAAGGAATCCTTTAAGCTTCGATTTCTTTCCTAAGAATTATTTAATTAAAGGTAACTTAACCTTAGCTACTCCTATTCCGTTAACCCTATTTTTAAGTACTGTGTTATTATCTATTAACTAATTAATTATTGCCTATAACTGTCCAACTATAACTAGTTGCAAGTTAGTATCTGCTATATTAGTGTCGTTACCTAACCCTAAGGTCGTTGCTGCCGTTAATGGCGTTGTTGTAGCTGCTTTTAGTGGCATATTATTTAACTTCTAATACTATAACTATGGTAGTAATTGTATAACGGAGCCTTGTAGCAAGAACTACGGTAGACTCGTTAATAGGCCGGGTATATAGGTAATATAGGAAGTTAATAACATAATAATAACTAGTGGAGTAGTTGCCCAATAAATTAACTCTAATTGTATTCTAAGAATTACTATAAAGAAAGGAACTATCTAGGTAGGGACTAAGGTCCTTTAAGTATATAAACTACGCCTAAGAAAGTCCTTGCTCTATTTACTTTATCTACTCTATCTACTTTATCGCGGACCTTGTAGATTATACAGATTACATAAATTACACTATATAACCTCGGTTACCATTCCTCGTCATATAGTTCTACCAGTTCCATCCTAGACCGTGCCTATATTAACCAACTAGCTTCTTCCGACTCCTCTCCTAGTAGTCGTAATATTGTACTTAAAGCGTCCGTAACACAACCTAGACCTCCTAAAAGCTCTAAAAAAGCTTACCTATGCTATAACCGTATACCCCTTATCCTTTTTATAAGTATTAATCTTATCTTTATCCCATTTCTGTAGTAGTATATAAAAGATATAGGATTATTATCTGCTAGAACTTCGCTTAATAAATACTTATTACTCTATATAATCTTAAACTACCTTAATCGCTCCCATTTCTTATATTTAATCGCCTACCTTAATTAAGCCTTTACCAAATCCTCTATAAGCAAGGGCCGCTTCTTAGCTAGTCATATTTTTATATAGTATTTGCGTAATATTCGATATAACATGCTCTGGCTTACGGGAAGGCCTAGCTTAAAGCTAAGCTCCCTATATATAATCCTAGGCTTTATACGAGCTATCCTTAAAATCTTGCATTCGTCTCGAATGGTATATTTAGGAGGACATCCAATTCGAGAAGTAGATATGCCTTGTGGGCGTTAAGGTGCTTTAGACAAGGTATCTTGTACGGTCGATTTTGGCAGGCTTAACTCGGTCGCAATTTGGGAGGCTGTAGCTCCTGCTCCAGCAAATCCTATAACTGCTCCTCCTTCGTAACGAGTCAGTTCCTTCCTGCAAGGAATATTTCCGCTAATTGGAGCTAACGCACGACGTGGTATGGTTGAGAAGTAGGGTTGAGGACGGTAAAAAATTTAGGTGTGGGAAGCACGGACACTTTTGACGAGGTGCCTGTACGGAGGACGGAGCAGAAAGAGATTTCCCCTTCCTTTTTGGGACTAGCGGTTTTCTCCCCATAAGGTGCCCATAAGGTTGCTGAGGTTTTGGGCCTCTTTGGGGGGCCTTTGGCGGGTCTAGGGGCATAGACTGCCTGAAACCTCGTTACTCAGGCGACAGAGCCCCCATAACTTTAGCGACCTTATGGGGGGTGCCACTAGTCCCAAAAAGGAAGTGGAAATATCTTTTTGCTCCGTCCTCCGTACTACGCCACGCGATTGACAGAAAAAGTGGGACTGCAAAATCGCGAGATCCACGTTCTCATCGCCCATCACCGGAATTTGTAGTCGTCTTTCCGTTTAACTACTTTTACTACTAAGAATATAATAGCCAGAGGCCTTTGAGCAGCCGTAGTAATTAAAGACTTTATTGTTAAGGCCCTGGAAGCCCATCGCGTGGTTAAACTTAATCGCGCTAGTAATACAGGCCTTTTAAGGCGTTGTATAGTGTTTTTAAGACTTATGCTGCCTGTAGTAGAGATATTACTTATTATTTTAAGGAGTATGGTAACGGGGCATAGTGTAGAGTGCTCTGCATCTGCAAACTGTATAATAAAATGTGTGGGGGGGGAGAGTTTTGGGGTACTCTCGCTTATTTGCAGTCTCATTTAGTTTGTCACTCGCGTGTACGCTAAACAACCGAGCAGCAAGGATGCGGTAGTACTTTACAACGCCACGCCTATAACTGTTGGTTCTAACGCCAACTATAGTGGCCCATATCCTTTCCTTTCTTTATTCTTTAACCCGAAAAGGTAGACTCTCACAAGGACATGGCCCGTGCGGGTCGGCCGCCCTCCCTGTTTGTGGTGGCGATATGCCGGCATGCCCAACTTCTGTTCCACTAAATTTCCAACATCGCGGCAAAAACAAGTAGAAAAAATATTGTTGATCAACTGGGGAGAAAGCTAGCAGCCCACCAGGGCAGTCCCGTGCGCGCGGCCATTAGCGGAGCGCCAGGACTCAGCTTGCCTACCTATAGCAGGCTCAGCTGGACTCTGGCATTCTGCCTTGTATACGCCCCGTCGCAAACCCTCAGCCTGATACTTCGTCGCCCGCAATCTTCGCGGATTAACGTCCTCTAATGTGCCTAGCTCCCCTGCCCTGTTTCCTCGACTCGCGCGTCTTCACTTTCGCACAATGATGCAATTCACCAGCTCACGCCACGACACTGTCGACGCTCCATATGTGAGACGAGAGATCTGGCCGTCATTGAGGACTGGATCGGCTGAGAGGAGAAATTGGAAATGGAAAAAGAAAAGCGACGTTAGCTTTTCTGAAGTTTCTGAAAAGAATAGTGATTCTACGGGATGTGTGACGGCCTGGAAATCTGAAGAGGGAGAGCCGATTATGGAGTTGATGGAGGATATTGTTAACGTGTTAGAGAGGCTTGAGAGGAGGGATAAAGGGAAGAGGCGTGAGGGAGATAATGGAATCTTGGTATGACAATAACATCTTTATTTGGTCGAATTTCCCCGTCTTTGGTCTACACTTCCTCCAATTTTCAAGTATAAAGGTTTAGTTCGAAATAAGTCCGATTTTTATATTGATGGCCTTAAAAATATTTCAGATTCTAACAGTGAATAGATCCACCACCTCGCGACCCAAATCCAGCAATTTGTTCCGCCAACTCCAATACCCTCGCCTGACCTTTGGCTCTCCTCTTTTCCTAGCCATGGCGCCCCGCCTCCGTCGTATGACGACATACTCGCAGACTTACCTCCCGATTATACCACCACCGATGCCCTCGCCACAGGGCAGACACCAGATTACACTCTATTTCCCTCCCTCAACCTGTCTATCGCGTCCGATGCACCTAATTGCATGCGTATAAAATGTAATACTTCTCCAAGCTCATTAACTGTCTTCAACGAGAAATCGTTGTACGGGCAAATTAACCTCACCAATTGCCCAGCGGACTTTAATGGACCTACCTATTGGGCTGGCGATAACGATGAGAAGGAAGAGGAAGCGGCAGGTGCTGGCAGTGGTGATGGCGATGGTGGGGGTGGGGATAATGGAGGAGGGGATGATGGAGTCGGAGGAACTGGGGGTGGGGATGATGGAAATGGCGGAGGCGGAGGAGGGGATGGCGACTGGGATAATTGGGCCACTGGCAAGAAAAAGAAGAAAGGTAAGAAAGCGCAAGAGGAGGAAGAACGAAAGAAAAGGGAGGAAGAGGAGGAGGCAGAGCGTAAGAAGAAAGAGGAGGAAGAAATGGCTGCAGTGGCAGCTGCAATGAGTGCGGGAGGCGATCTTAGCTGGGCAGAGCCTCAAGAGGCTAATGCTGATGATGATTGGGGAACATTTATAACGGCAAAGAAGAAGGAAAAAAAAGGGAAGGTTCGTAATTTTGGTTAACGTCTAAATTACAGGTATCATATTCGCTAACCCTCAAAGGGCAAGAAGAAAAAGAAGAGCGCTGCTGTGGTACTGGAAACGCCTCCGCCTCCGCCACCAGAACCAGAACCAGAGCCTGAGCCCGTGAAAGAGGATGATGAATGGGGTGACTGGGGTTTTACGACTACTAAAAAGGACAAGAAAGACAAAAAGGGCAAGAAAGGCAAAAAGGGTGCATTAATTGAAGAAGTTAAAGAAGAGCCAAAAGTTGAGGAGCCACCTCCGTCTCCGCCCGAGCCCGCTGCGCCTGCAGAAGATGACGGATGGGGTGCGTTTGCTAAGACGGTTCGTAAGAAAAAGAAGGGCAAGAAAGGCAAAAATGCGGACCCAGAGCTGGAACCGGTGAAGGAACTGGAGCCTGAAACCGTACCTATGCCCGAACTAGAGCCAGCGGTTGAAGCACCGAAAGACTCGGAGCCTGTTGACGACTGGGGCTGGGGAACGACTACGAAGAAAAAGAAGGGTAAAAAAGGGAAGAATACCGATCTTGAGCCTGAGCCATCTAAAAAGGAGCCGGCGCCAGAGCCAGAGCCAGAGCCACCCAAAGTTGAGGAGCCTGAGAAACCGGCAGATGATAGAGAGGAGCCTGCAAAGGTTGAAGAACTGCCACCCCCTCCCCCTGGGCCCGTTGTGGAGGAGAGGCTAGCGAGTGGTGGGTGGGGTGGTTGGGGAGCGGTGTCTTTAGAAAAGAAGAGGGGCAAGAAAAGCTCAGTTTTTGCTCTTATGCCCGACCCTCCAAAAGAGGATATCTCTGAAGTTCCAGCGATTCCTGACACTTTGGAGAACAAGGAAGCGCCTACTGAGGATGATTGGATGAACTGGGCGAGCACGACGACAACCAAAAAGAAGAAGGGCAATTCTGAACCCGAACTCCCACCATCTCCACATCCTAGGCTCGAGCCCGAACCTCAGCCTGTTGTTGAGGACCCGGCTACTGTTCAGAGCCCAGATGGAGTTGAGGAGCCCAAGACAGAGGAGGAAGATGAGTGGGCCATGCCTTCTTGGAGCACCAAGAAGAGCAGAAAGAATGCGTCACACAAGAGTGTGATCGGACCTGCGAATGCCAAATTTGATTCGGGTTATGGTTCCATGCCGGATGCCGTCTCAGAGAGTAACGAACAGGATGATGATAACAGGTCAATCAGATCTATCCTGACCAACGCCTCGCGGGTGCTTCTTCCACCGCAACAAGAGGAGCACCTTATATCGGCATTTGTGGGAGATTTGTGCCAGGACATTGGCTTCTGTGGAGACCTTGGCGACGCGCGTGACCGGATATCTGCTCGTCTCCCCGATCTTTTGAAGACTTTCACGCTGAGACTGGAAGGAAGTGTCAATTCGAAGACGGAACGTGATGCGAAGGAATTTGTTCGGCAACAACGCGAGTAAGTGCGTTCACGCTAGCGTGTTTGAATCCAGACCCGTGCTTAAGGCTCTGCATATGAGCACTCATCTAATGGCTGCCTGACACTCTTGATTGTTAGTCGCATTACCTACCAACTCCGTGAGAGCCGAATACCAGCGGAGATGTCAGAAGATGTAGATCCGTCCACTCCGCCAGAAGATGGCATGTCGCTCGCCGAGAAGATGGCACTCTGGAACACTGCCGAGCACACTGACTTCCCACTGGAGCCAGCACCTGTCGACCAACAGCTGAACGAGGCCCAAGTACCCCCGAGATATCAGGAAGTCCGTTTATTCCTATTGGACGGTCTAGCGTATTAGTGGTTGCTCGAGAACGCTCGATCTTCGGCATTATTGACTGAGAGAAAGGGAACAATTCTAGAAGCGGTCACGCGCATGATTGATGCCATGCTCTCGCCCATGAAGACCCCAAAATCACTACGGCCCCAAGTATTCCAGGTTAACTTTAAAATGGATTGGGATCTTCTAAATTTTCTGAGAGGTCAGGGGTATGACACCACACTGGAAATCGCCGTCGAACACGCCATTACAGTTACAGGGTCCAGTAGCAATGCTCAAGCATTGAGCTGTATGGACTATATGTGCCAGACTTGGCCATCAAGTGGCCGCGAGGTCGTGCGCGTGCTGCAGAAGGCCTTAATATCTCCAAATCTAACTTTTTCAAGTAAGTAAAGCCTTTGGAATTACTGTTCAATATCTGATTATTCTAGGTTGCCTTGCTGATGGAACGGAGCTCGATATCAATTTAAGATTACCAGTATAACTCTATGTCCAGGGACACTGACGTCCATTTTCAGATGGTTTGCTCGCTGTTTTAAGCAGCGCTTGTCCCAGGCGCTAAGACCTAAGCGAAGTGTCTCTACCCCATTAAAACTTCTAACTGCGTACTTCCATATTTAATCACCCGTCACTAGGACGGCCCTGTATTCTAAGAAGTGGGTCATCTATTATCCTACTAACTTATGGTCGGTTATGATGGACCTCCCTGGCTTTTAACGTTCCCTAGACATCTATAAAGCTTAACACGCCCGCTGCAGCCTTTTACGCAACATCACTTCTATTAACTAACCACATTGGTTCACTCTTCTTCCTTTTCCTATAGATGTGTTTTACTTTAGTTCTTTTCCTATACCTGCTCAATATTCTCCGCAATTTTGCTAATTACCTTAACAATTCTATGCTATTACCCGACTTACTCTGTTACTCTACCTCGCCTTAATTTACAAGTTAGACTCCGCGCCCGCCCTGTTGCTATAGCAATACCCTCCTTTTTAGGAACTAAATTAATATATGTCCTTCCCATATAATAAGCCAAAGAAAAGCCTAAGGCATAAACCTGGGCGTAAGTATGGGTACAAACTTAGGCAGAAACCTAGATAGATACCTAAACGTCCGCCTATCCAACAACGCAAGCCACTAGTACAGCCGAAATATTCGGCTAAGCATTACAAAAAACTCCGCAAAGAATTCGAGAAGATAGGTCTAGTAAAGAAAAATTATTTACTAGTAACGAAGAATAATATAAACAAATTTTCAACGCGATAGTTAAGGTAAGAGTGCTCTTATCCAAAATGCAATTCTATGGCTTATTATTTAGGTTCTGCGAGAATACAAAAAAAAACCCTACTTAACTTCTTAAGAATGCCTTAAACCATAACGTAAAAATTTTTCTTTAGTGGATTGTAGATAATTATCCATTACGGAAAAGGACTAGTATTTGTCAGAAATATAAACACTGGCGATAGCTCTATTAAAAATATGCTAAGAAGGATTGGCCTAAAGACGTTAATAAAGAAATTAATAACGTATGGAAATTACTATCTTAATATATATTATATAACGAATTAACTATTTAGTACCTAGTAGTAGCTATTTATAGAATAGATAAGATAAAGGATATATTTTTTCCGTTTTAACTAAGCAAGGTAGGACTACTATACTTTAATATTCCTAAGCTATATACTATTACCCACTATTTAAAGAGCATTTAGCGACTAAAAGTAATTGGAGGTATAAATATAGAGTATTTAGAGTAAGTATATAAGCTATAGAAGGCATTCTACTATAGGACTAATAAATGGAATAACTATAAAGAGTAGATGCTACGATATAATACTATATATTTTAATACTATGCTTTAAAACAAACTTAAGCTATAGGCGTTAACTAATATAATTAATATAGTAGACTTAATAAGCGCAATATAGATAATATAACTAGGCCCTATAGTTAATATATGCGTATATTGCTTATATATATAGAACTTTAACAACTATATAACTTAGACACTTTAAGACCGGAGAATTAATATATCTATTTAGTATATAGTTAAGGAGGTATAGTGCTGGATAGAGATTACCGACCTTATATCTAAACTAGCCCCCTTTATAAGGGAATGCTATAAGTAGATTAACGGAATCTAGTAAATAGACTAGGGCGTTAACTAACTAGAGGCCGATAATAATTGGGTATTAAAAATACCCTTAAGCATCTATTATAGCGTCGTATACTATATTTGCTTTAGGAAGAACGCTACTAATACTAATAGGCTTAATAAGGTATTTGCTTAATATACCCCATTATAGGCTAATACTAGAGCCCCCCGCTATAATACTATAATAGTATAAGAATATAAGCGGGTAAACGACAGCCTTTATAGCAATAAATTAGGGAGGCTTTATTTACTACTTATAATCTAGGATACTAGGTAATTAAATAGTAAGGGTAAATACCTAAAATATACTAGTACGTTGGTAGAGACCCTCTAAGTTTATAATAGTAGTAAGATTAATATAAGAACTGGAATGCTTAGAGTATAGAGTATAAAGCTATTTAATAGCAGGACAAAACGTACGCTAGATGCCCTTTAGATATATAACATTAACTATATTATAAGGCCTATTTTACTTATACTAACGGACATTAATATTATAGACTGTTTCTTTATAAATAACTATAGCGAGTAGGATATATATAATACTATATATAATAAAGATTTCGAGCGAATAAATAGGGTATAGGTTAATGCATATATAAGGAAATAGGCTCGCACTAAGTGGTAAATAAATATAACTTAGCTAAAATAGCGGTAAGTTATAACTAGCGGCGCTAGATTGTAATAAAGGGGTAGATTACCGTAACTATAATAAACTAAAATATAATACTACCACGTATTGCCCTCTACGCGCTAGCTACCCTTTATATCCTATATACCGTACTATCTACCTTAAAAGTAGGTAAATATTGCGAGGAACTAGGCTTCTATGCGGTATAGAAAAAATATTATATAAAGTAGGACCCTACGCTATAGTAAGGCAATCTAATTACCCCGTTATAAAGCCTAATAAATAGTTAGGCCGCCCTCCCAACTTATTATTATAAGTTTGTTAAAGCTCCTTTCTATATATTTAGTAAAAAATGCCTAATTTATATTATAAAAGTTAACTAGGTTATTATTTAAAGCATATTAGGTATAAGACTCTAAACTATTTAGCGTTTTTTAGAGAAGTAAGGTGTGTGTAAAAGCTAAATAGTTCTACTAAACTAATAAACTTATCCTTTACTTATCCCATAAAAAAGTAAATAAAGACGCTATAAGTTAAGTAATAGCTCCTAAGATAATCTAGATCTTAAAGGGGATAATATTAGGCTCTATACTATAACTATCTCTATTAAAAGGCAAGGCTATTATTAATATACTACAGTATAACCCATTATTAATAATTTTAATAACGTTATCCTAATAAACAGTCCTATTTTTACTAGATAAAAGCCTATAAACCCTAAGCGACCCTAAGACATCTAAAACCTATACTTAAAAAAACGTATATATTACTTAAATAAATAACCGCTATAGGATAACTTTAGATAATATACGAAGCAGCTACTTAGCCTAGTTAATATAAAGATATATAGTATTGCTTAAATATATCTTATTATATAAGTAATAATAGGCTCTATACCTAAAGAGCTTTTTTTTTTACAGGAAATAAATATAAGTGGTTTAAACACACTAATAAAGTAGATATGGAAAGAGGCGATTACTATTATAAACTGTTATAAAAACCTAATAAATAAAGTATTAAGTATGCTACCGGGGCTAGCAGCACACAAGATTCGCGGTCCTTAGATTTAGTAGTATTATACTAACTAATTTTCTAGCTATATAACTAGCTTAGCGTATTTTAGTATTATATAATAAATATAGTGCGTAATACCGTTGCCGGGAGCTATTGCTACCTTAAACTAGATACTAAGGCCATAGTAAAGGAAGTAGCGGAACTATTTAAGGATAACCACTTTATACTCGGTAGCCTAGTTAGTACTTTACCTTTTACTATACCTAACTAACTAAGGCTAGAATAGAGAGATAAGATTTAGGGCGCCAATTATTATACGTTATATTAAGCGCGTGTTCTTTAATACTAGGCTAAGGTTACTCGCCCTTAATAAGAATAGTACTAACCTTTTTTCGCCTATTATAGCTAATATAATATAGCTTATATGCGTAGCAATTTAATATACTCTTAAGGACTATAAAAGCAGAATATAAGTTTAAAGCCAACGCTATAATTATAGGTAAATCTATAGGAAGCCTTTTACTATACTTACTAAAGCATATTATAGATAGTTGGGAGCAATTATAGAATACCTAAAAGAGCTACTAACCTAAGTATAATAAAAGGCTATATAGGCTACTTTTATAATAAGATATAGAACGTAACTAGAGATAAGATACTATAGACTTAGTAGGCAATTAGTAATCTATTTAAAAATATTATAGAAAATCTAGAGAAACTAGATCCTAAGTATAATAATAGGTTTACTTAACGACCGTATACTATAAGTATAAACATAATATTATATTAATCGCATCGCAACGTTATATTATAATACTCGCTGTATACTATAGCACTTTACCGCCATTTCCTATATTATAATATTATGCTATTTTAATTATTATATATAGGCTAATAAAGATAATATAATAGGACAATGGTAGCCTAGTATATTTATTGCTAAGAATAAACCCTAAAACTATATATAAGGTCTCCTTCTCGTAGTATACTAATAAGACGATTTTAATACTATATAACTATAATATTAACGCTATCTAAGCGCGCCTTAAATAAATTTAGGGTAATAATAAATAGGAAATAGGAAATAATTATTATATCTTACGGTGTACTTTTGCTAATAAGTCTAAGGTTATAGATATTATAGATAGTGCTATACTAGAGGATATAAAGGCCCGCTTATAGAGTAGAGATAGATTAATAACACTAGAATTTACTAATAAAGAGGATAAGGGTAGAGAAGGCAGAGAAATAGATAGGGAAAATAATAGCAATAAAGAGGATAAGAGTAGAGAAGGCAGCGGAATAAATAGGGAAAATAATAGTAATAAAGAGGATAAGAGTAGAGAAGGTAGTAGAATAAATGGGGAAAATAACGGCGAGAATAAAGATAATTAGGGGTTTAATAGTACGGTGCTACTATTATGGCGGAACTTATATAAATATTAAACTTAAAATAGCAGGTTAACTAAAGGGCATTATTAGGCGTATTAAGGTTATATTATACTACTATTAGGTTAAAATATATTCTTTATATAGTGTATGCTAGGCGTATAGAATAAGTAGAGAATACTAACTATATAGAATAAGTAAAGGGTACTAACTATGTAGAATAAGTAAAGGGTACTAACTGCGTAGATTAAGTAAAGTATACTAATTACGCGGAATGGGTAAATACTACTAACTACGTAAACTAAGTAAATACTATTAAGTATATAGGAAGAGCAACGCTAATTTATTACTTAAAGTAAATAAGATATATAGAATATATAAGGGGGGTATTATATATTAATTGCGTATTAAGTATAGAGAGAGCTTAATAAAATAAAGGCACTACTTACCTAGGTAGCTGTAAATACGTAATTAGCTATACTACGTTATTAGATACGGCAGTATGCTTATACCGCGTTATTAGATACGGCAGTATACTATACCGCGTTATTAAATATGGTAGTATACTACACTATATTATTAAATATGGCAGTATACTTATACCGCGTTACTAAATACGGCAGTATACTATACCGCGTTGTTAGATACGGTAGTATACTATACCGCGTTATTAGATGCGGCGGTATACTTACACTATATTGCTAAATGCGGCAGTATACTACACTGCGTTATTAAATGCGGCAGTATGCTATATTACGTTATTAGATGCGGCAGTATACTATACCGCGTTATTAAATATAGTAGTATACTGTACTATATTATTAGATATAGCAGTATACTTATACCGCGTTACTAAATACGGCAGTATACTGTACCGCGTTGTTAGATACGGTAGTATACTATACCGCGTTATTAGATACGGCGGTATGCTTACACTATATTGCTAATGCGGCAGTATACTACACTGCGTTATTAGATGCGGCAGTATGCTATATTACGTTATTAGATACGGCAGTATACTATATCGCGTTATTGGATGCGGCAGTATGCCGCACCTAAGTTAATACTATACGCTATACGTTGTAGTGCGCGGATTGCGCATTTGGCCGCCAAATGCCGCTAAATGCCGCAAAAATGCTAGTAAATTTTTTCCTGACGTAGACGTCTCCTTAAGGCGCTATAGAAAAACTATCTTAATGCGTACTTTTAGGTCTATTTGGTAGGGTATATAGCTAAAGCCTAGGTTCCGTTTCTAGCTGCTCTGGTTATCTAAGTAGGGCGTAGGCTAGTAGCCCGCCAGGCTAGTAGTATAGAATTTAGGGGGGGGATAAAAGGGGTTTTTATAGGGGTTTAACATATATTACATACACTACCGTCTATATTGTTATACGCGGCTCTATAGCTATAACGGTGCTAGGGCGTATTACCTACTAGATTTTACTAAGTTCTACTAACTTACTAAATTCTATTAAATTTTGCCAACTTATTAAATTCTACTAGATTTTACTAAATTCTACTAACTTGCCAAATTGCTAAGTTCTACCAAATTCTGCTATATTGCTAAATTCTACTAGTTTCTACTAGACGCTATTTACAAGTACAATAAGCCTTATAATAGTGCTTAGGCACCAAATTACTAGGGTAAGAGTAAGGCTAAGGCGTAAGAGGAGGATAACGCTATAAATAATGGGTAGGTTTTACTAAAAGATAAAGAGCCTAACAAAGATACGGATAAAGAAACTCGTCTTAAGTCTCTTACCACTGTAATTAGGGACCAGGATGACCTTAAAAGAGACATTAACCGCTAGGCCGACTAAATAATAACTAAGTAGGCTAATAAGCGGGATAATAAGCGTTTAGAAAAAACTAAAGCTAAAAAGCAAAGGTTTATAACATAACTTAAGAAACTTAAATAGCGTCTTTTAATTCCCGCCGGATCAGCTATAAAGAATAAGATTTGCTAGGACATTACATATACTAAAGCTAAGATTGAAACCCTTAAGACTAAGCTTAAGCAAATTTAGAAATAGATTGATAACCAATATAAGCGTAAGGATGGCGAAGAAACTAAGAGGGAAGTAGTAGGTAATAAGCCTCTTCTAAATAAGAGTCAACGGGATTTTCTAATAAGGACGGGCAAAATTATACTATTTTTAAGAATAGCATAAGTTCCGAGGACTTTATCAAACCTTATAGATGTTATGCTTAATATAGAGGTAGAGGATAAAAATAATAAAGAGATAGAGGAGTATATGCGGGCTAAGTCTATCTTATAAGGCCTAGTCTTATACCAAAATTTAATGAAACCGGGCTTTATAGATAAGGAAGAAGATAAAAATAGAGCCTCTTTAACTGCGGCGTTACCTATTAGACGTCTTACAAAGAGGAAATAGATTAGGTTATTATATAAAGTAGCTACTTCTCTAGGTGGCTAGTTAAGTATAATAAAGAGCTTAGAAGTGGAGGAATTAAATAATAACTATAATCCCAAAATAGATAATAGGCAGCTTGCTGCTATTAGTAAATCTAAAGAAGAACTAAAGGATATAGACGAAGATTATTTACTTAAAACTCTAACTTGCAAACGCAAATAGGATAGTAAGAAATCTAAAGTTACTAAACTTATTAAGGAGGAGAAAATAGACCTAGTGGGTGTTAATAATAGTAATAAAAAAGTATATAAGAGTCGCATACATTTCTAGGCTAAGAGCTGTTATAAAGCTTAAAAGCGTGCCTAAGTAAAGAGAGCTATATAGGGCAATAAGTATAGGATTAATAAAGTTAATAAGGACTCTATCTTTAAATAAGAGTACTATAAGCTATATCTAACTCGTCCTAATACTAAATTTAATAGAGGATATTAGATCCCTAGAGACATATATCCTTCGCTATTTAACTACTAAAAGACTAGTATGTAGTGGCTCTAGGAGCTCTACTTATAATAAGTTAGTAGCATTATTAGTAACAAAATAGGACTAGGCAAAACAATTTAAGTTATATCCTTCCTAGCTAGGCTATATTATTTAAAAAAGCTTACAAAACCTATAGTTGTTATTACCCTAGCTATAGTAATAAAGCAATAGGTAAATAAATTCCATAGGTAGTAGCCTCTACTTTATATTTCTATCCTATATATATCTAGAAGCGGGATAATAGATATATAAAGGGAGAGCCAGCTAAAAAGAGAGCTAGAGTTAAGAAACTAGGATAATAATTATCCCATACTTACAAAATCTAGAAGAGCTGCTAAAAGAATTATTAATAAAGTTAAGCGAGATAGATATATACTAGTAACTATATATTCTAGACTATAAACTTATATAGAGTTCCTTATCCCTATAGACTAGGAATATACCGTTTTAAATAAAGGGCATAAGATACGCAACCCTAACGTAGCTATTACTATTTACTATAAAGAACTTCAAACCGCTAATAGGGTTATTCTCTTTAGAATACCTATATAGAATAATCTTACTAAGCTATAGTTACTCTTTAACTTTATTTTCCCAATGCGATTAGGCACGCTTATAAACTTCTATAATTAGTTCGAATTTCTAATTAAGTAAGGCGGTTATATAAATACATTAAATTTATAAGTTAAAACAGCTATAAAATACGCAGAGACCCTAAAAAAGACAATAAGTACTTATCTTCTCCAGCGTTTTAAAGCCGATGTTATAGTAGATCTCCTAAAGAAAAGCAAATAAGTACTATTCTACAAATTAATAAGGTAGCAAAGGGAGGCCTATAAAAAATTCCTTAGTTCTAAGGAAATAAAATCTATTATAAATAGTAAACGCCAAATATTATTTAGTGTAGATATTCTTTATAAGATTTATAATTATCCTAACCTTATAGAGCA
>Ga0307515_10008162_pt1 | contig 20508 bp, 8 predicted proteins | sample 17_EM_MG_FD_194513 | JGI IMG/M metagenome (GOLD analysis project Ga0307515, IMG submission 194513) | Populus trichocarpa ectomycorrhiza microbial communities from riparian zone in the Pacific Northwest, United States - 17_EM | ecosystem: Host-associated > Plants > Roots > Unclassified | place...
AGCCGTTTTTCTTTATTTATTTAAATTATATTTTACCAAAATTCATATTTTTGACTCATCCTGAGAACATCTAGCATATAGTGAAGGTACAATTAGCATTTATAATTGTTAAAGTTATTATTGTTTTAAGTGTTTTTTACTTGAAAATATATTAAAATAATATTTTTTTATATTTTAAAAATTATTTTTAATATTAGAACATTAAAACAATTGAAAACATAAAAAAATAATTTAAAATAAAAAAAAATTGTTTAAAAATAGTTTTGAATTGCAAAAGCAAATGTGCTCTTAAAATTTCTCTTTCCACTAGAATAGATTGGTTCAGAGGTCAACATCTCCCACTCTCAGGAGTTAGAACTTAGCCCTCTAATATATTTAAAAAAAAAAAAACATTATTGAATATTCCCTCAAACAAAAACTATAATCATCCTTGAAAGAGACGCTAAGTAAAAAATTTGGAATTTTTCTTTGAAGGTTTCAAGCTTACATCCATGAAAGATTTGTGGGAATATAGAAATTGGGACAGACTACCTTCCACTGTTCAATTCAAAACTCGTAGGAGTTAATCAGGAGGAAAAAAAGAAAAGAAAATAACTTAATTCAGAAGATAATAAATGAAGGGGGAAAAAAGAGCGAGAAAAGGTCCCAAAAGGCCGCTTTCTTGCCCTTTTTATAATGGGCTTATTGAGCCCAACTTAAAGCAAAACAATCCAGCCCATATTTAAATAAGAGGCCGCTTTAGGCCTGGTCCAATAACATTCTCGATCCCTATTGTTAACCATTTCTCACATACCGAATCCAGTACTCCAAGTCTTTTCAAACACGTCCTTAAACTTTCAATTTGAACAACAAACGATCATCTGCCCAAGCTTGTCCAAAACGAGTGTTATTCTTAGAAATTCTGCGTGATTCTTAAAATTATTATTCAACTTAGACCGGGTTATTTGCTGGAAAGTAGTTTTATTTTGAAAAGTGAGTTTCGGGAAAGTAAATTATTTTTCGATGTTTGGTAGTATAATGAAAAATAAGTTGGAAAACATTTTCCAGTATTTGGTTATGTTATAAAAATGAGCTGGAAAATAACTTATTAATGTTTTATTTTTCTCGAGTTTATTAAAATAATGAGGAACACATCTTGCAAATTAAAAAGTTGAATGAGAATGAAATTGAAAAAAAATATAATTTCCTAAATTATCTCAAATAAAATAAATAATAGTAAAAATAATAGAGATCAAATCTAAAAAATAAAAAAAATAAAAGATGAAGAAATTAAAATAATAATAATTAACATTTCATAAATTATTTCAAATAAAATAAGCAACAATTAAAAGAATGAGGACTAAATTTAATAGATAAAAAATTTCAATAAAAAAAATCATAAGGAAAAAGCAAATAACAATTATAAAAATGAGGACCAAAGTTAATATAAAAATTAAATTTTAAGTGATGAAACTGAAAAATAAATATTCAAAACAAAAAAAAAAAAAAAATATATATATATATATATATATATATATAGCAATCAAAAGTTTGAGGACCAAATTTGATAAAATCAGCAAATAATATGACATTTCTGAATTTTTCACAACTTCCAGAAAGTTTTTCCGCCCAAAATAAAAGGAAAACACTTTCCTGAAAACCGAGCCAAATTTTTCTTTGACTGTAAAGTGTTTTCCGTTGACCAACTTTTCTATGGACAAACAAACATAGAAAAGTTTGGAAAGTGGTTTCCCGAAAACCACTTTCCAAAAAACAAACACAGCCTTAGTCCAACAAAAAAGGATGGATGCATAGAACCTTCAAAACTTGAGATCTTAGGCATCGTTTTGAGGTGGGGTTGGTTTTAAAAAACAAATGATTGTTTTTTAAAGCCTCAAAATAATTTTTTAAGTGTTTTTTTTTATCGTTTTGATGTGCTAATGTTAAAAATAGAAAAAATATATAAAAAATATTGTTTTGATATATTTTCAAGTGAAAAAAACTTCGAAAAGTATCGTGCACCATAATTTCAAACACGACCTTAGTTACATACTAGATTTGTGGCCCGCACTCTGATGCGGGCCAACCAGATTTTTTTTCAATGTAAAATTAAAAGATGAATATCAAATGTGAAGGAAAAAAAAATTAAAGGGGTGGGTCTGAAATCTTGAAGGGTTTGACATGAAATTCAAGGAGGAGGGAGATAAGAAGAAGAAAAAAAAAGATTCTAGTGTCAAACTAAAGGCGATTTTGGCGCAAACACAACCCCATCATGGAGGGAGCGTGAAGACCTTTCAAACGCGACCATGAAAGGCAGTGTTTGGTGACCAGAAGGTCTTGGACATGTTATCTAAAAGGCGCGGGCATAGTTTTGAAACCCGGCTCAGCCTGGCAGATAGACCCGGGACCCGGCCGACCAGGGGCTGGAACCGGGCCGGGTTGAAGAAAAAATAGAGGAAGAAAAAACCGGTGTGACCTAGCGGGTTGACCCGGTCAAAAACCCGGTTACAACCCGTTGACTTTTTTTTACTAAAACGACGTCGTTTTGATTTTTTTAAAAAAAATTGACCCAAGCGATCCGGTGACCCGGTCAAAACCCGGAACCCGGCCCTTGGACCGGGCTGAGTCTGAAAACTATGGGCGCAGGGGCCTCTCACTCAACACGCAATAGCATGTTTTTTAAAATAATATTCATTATATGATCAAATACAATAATGCCTCTAAGTAGCATTTACATTGACAATAAAACCAATGTAAAATGACAGCAAAACCTTTTTTAGAGAAAGTTATGTTGATTTTGTTTTTAAAGACAACAAAGTAATTTTACTATTTTAAAAAAAAAATTAAAAAAATAATAACATCCTTGATTGAAAGGCGATCTATTTTTTTTTATTCTAGGGTTAAATTAATAATATTACCTAAAAAAACAAATTTACTATCTTAACCTTGCATAAATTATTAAAAATAATTGTATCACGGTGAAAAGATTAATTTTTAGGCTAACGGTAATTTTTTCAAATAACTATTTCAATGAATAATGATTTATTTACAGAGGTATGGTAAAACCTTCTCTTTCTCTAGGTTTTTGTAAAAAAAAAAATTAATTACAAGATATACCCTTTTAAGTTAACAGGTATTATAAAGACACTAATTAAGGACTTAATTATTATATGTTAAATGTTACAGAAATTAAAAGAAAAAATTTACTGTGCAGAGATGTTGAGGATTTACAATTATAAAGGAAAAGCTTATCTCAAAAGTGAAAAAAAAATGCAGAGATGTTGAGGATTTAATGTGCACAATGCATAATTTGTTATAGTCAAGTAATGGCATAAATTTCATTATCTACGAGAGATAAGAGTAATGCAGTGGAATGTTGTTGTAGCAAAATCTTGTGGCTGTAGCAGGAGCTCACTCATCATCAAGAACAAGAGAGTTAAGCCTGTTAATGTTTTTCTGCTCTTAACAATGTTGCTCGTTATGTGCTTTATCACCATGAATCTGCTCTATAAACAAAGTTTTGCTGACCCTGTTCGTGTTATGCTAGATGATCTTTTCTTTGGAGTTCATGATTTTATTTTTTTTTGGTTTTTTCTTTACTTTTATAAAATCTTCAATAAAGGTTTATTCCATGGATACAATTTGGATTTTGATGATGTTTACGAAGTAAAAAAAACTACTGATTGTCAACCACCGAGGGTGTTTAGCAGTGCGATGAAAACATTATTTGTTCAAATTTTGAATTTTTTGAAATTGAAACACGAGTGTTTGCGCTAGCGTCTATGCAATTAAAGACACAAAAAGAGGAAATAAGAAATGCAACAGAGCAGGACTCAAAACCAGCAAGCTTCACGCTTGAGCTTCAATGATGCAAAGGTTAGAAACGAAACCCCATGGAAAAAAGAGAGGCAATCTTCCTCCAAATGGCATGGTGTGTAATTAAAAAATGTTTGCATTCCAACAGTTGAGTTCCAATCTTATGAAAAGATGCACTTAAAAGCTGATCAGAAGTAGAAGATGCACTTGATCCCATCACATTTCAAATATGGAAACAGAGGATTCTCCACATCAAAACAGAGCACAACACAGCACAGGGATTCAAGTTTTTATTATTTATTGACAAGAGAGGAACCCGAAAGCAAAAGAAGATTCAGAGAGCCTTGAGCATATCCTCAGCTCCACTGGAAGTAAAAGCTCCACCTTCCTCCAAATTAAGAACCTTGACAACCCCATCTTCAGCCAACAACGCATACCTCCTTGACCTCACTCCTAGCCCAACTGGCTTGTCACTCAAATCCAACTCACACCCTATTGCCTTTGTAAAATCCCCATTCCCATCAGACAAAAGCAGCACTCCATCATCTTTTATCCCCAAATCCTCCTTCCATGCTTTCATCACAAACGCGTCGTTCACTGATATACACGCGATTGTGTCTACCCCTTTTGACTTTAGCTCTGCCGATTTCTCCACGAAACCTGGAAGGTGTTTCTGGGAGCATGTTGGGGTGAAGGCGCCCGGGACAGCGAAAAGGATTGATTTTTTCCCGGATGTTAGGGAGGAGATTGTGGTGGTTTGGAGCTCTCCTTCGGAGTCAAAGTAGGAGAGGGTGGCTTCTGGGAGTTTGTCCCCGACAGAAATGGTGGCGGAGATAGTGGAGAATTTTCTGGTGGTGGTTCTCAGGGGCTTGGGTAGGCGGTTGGGTTTGAGGGGGAGAGATGAGAGGAAAGATTTGGCGGTGGCGGCGGTGGTGGATATTTGGGTTGGAGAGGAGAGGATGAGTCTGGAAATCGAGAACGAGGCGGCCATTGGACGCTCTGTTAGGGTTTGGTTGACGAAAGAAGTGTTTGAGTTTGAGTGGTTTTGATTTGACTACGATTATGTATTTATATATATATGGATTTGGTGCTGTGTTGGGCGGAGGATACAACCAAGGTGGTGAGGTGGGGGGACACGACCAAAGTATATATTTGACCCTATAGTTTAGAAAATTCTACACTTCGATCCCTACTTCTTGAGATTTCTTAACACTGTCTCGCCCTTATGTGTGGAACCCAAAGGTTCAATGTGTAGCATGATGGTACTTCGCTGAAATTGTGTTCGTTCTAGTGCCTGACTAATGCGTTTGGCAAACCAGTGAGAGAGGAGTATTGGATTGATTATGGATTCATCTAACCTTCCAGCCTAGGATCGATCTTTATGTTGTTTAAACCAAGTTGTGATTCACATGATGTTTCGACAAGTGATGAGCAGATGCCAGAGCTGCAAGTGAACGATTTGATTATCTTATACTACTACATGGGTGCATATACAACCTCTGCTGGAACCAAGTTCAATGGGTTCTACTCGTTTGTTGGTCCCATCTACCTTGCATATTCAGCACAAAATTGAAGCGGAAGAACATGATCTCTCTCTCATCTCCGTACAATAAGTTTGTGGGTCTCGTTCAATCCATGTAACAACTTCTTTGTAGCTGATTTTGTTTCGTCTACACATGCGCAGCAACACTGGCTTGTCAATTGTGAAAAAGCTCCTCTTTCTCACATTCAGGACTCTGGTGTTGAACTTGAAACTATGTTGCTGCTGCTGAATATGTTTGGAACAAATAAGCCAGTATCTTCTTATAGTCACCGATTTCCGCACCAGTGTTTGGGTCAATCAAGTATGGCACCTGTATGATACAAAGGGGAAAGAAAATTTGTGTATTTATTGCCCGGTCCCAAATAATATATGCAAAGAAAGATAAATGAATACTTTTTGTTAGTAATCTTTTCATGGCATAGGCAAATACTCCATAGATCATGCATGGGAAGCACTTATAATGGCTATGCCAGGAGGTAAGCAGTAAGCACTGCTTCCAAGTTAGGTTCAAGAGCCTTGAGCGTGTTGTAGGGCACTGCAATCATTAACTAATGCAGGCAGCAGGCATATGATGCAGCATTATGGCAAGCATAAAAATACATTTCTAGACAAACAAAAAACAGAGACTGACTGACTAAAAAAATTGTAAATAACGTAGATATTCTGCAAAGGCTGAAGCTGACCTCTTGGAATCCAGATGCATCAACTAGTAACTTTGTTCGCTGAGACCCTGTCCCGACATTTTGAAGGATATATGGAAGCTCCAATTCACATAGTGCCTCACGCACAAGTCTTGCATACTATAAAGAAGGAAAAGTCAGGAAGATAACATATTATATACAGCACAAAATTGATGCAAAATTCTTGCTTATTTTGGCCGGGTATTAAAAGGTAAAAAATGTGAGTATACTGTATATTACAACATGTGCTTTTGAGAATTAGCATTTATTTTGGCCCAATTATCCATCTGATAGTTGCAAAACTTGGAAAGTTAATCCATAAAACTGTCATCTCATGATAGCAAAATTGGGAGCAGGAATGTAGCTCTTAATTTAAGTATACGAACAAAGGTCAAGAAAATGTTTTTGGAATAATATTGCTCTAATTTCATGATAACTTCTCCTCGTTACCTTTCCTTTGTAAATTAAGTTTTTCTTTCTGTCAAAAACACAGTTCTTAATGGAGCTTCAATCAACAATGCAATCTGAAACTGCTAGGGTTCTGAATCAAGTTTGATAATCACTAGATTTAAATTTCTTTTGAGTTTTGAAATCCATGAAGAGTTCATCATGTTTCAGGAAACCAAGTTTTAAGATATGAACCAAATAGGTCCTAGCACTTGCCGTCTCAAACTCAAGAGCAGGGAACTAGTGTTTCAAGATACCAGTTACCGCAATGTCAGTTTCATTACTCAGTCATATGTCAACAGTGAATTCAAAACCATTTGCTTACCGGATTGTTCTCGAATGAGAAAAGTTCCAGCTTCTTGGATGGTGGATCTAGTCTGGCCTTTTCCCACAAGGTCATTCCTCTACCTGCTCGAAGAATTGTTGGCATCCATCCTGTAAACAATGTGCTAGAGAGAATAGCCAAGTTAGACAAGCGAAAAGAGAACAGAACCATGACCAATTCACTAATTTTGGAGATCATTACCTTTCCAAAAGACCCATTGAGGGACTTCTACCTTTACCATATTGCTGAAATAGGTATTTCACAATGTCACCTATCAAAACGAGTATGAAAATAATGTGTCATACAACTAGGCTGTGAAAATATGTAACATTCTCCCATAACAATGACGTTGATAACACCACCAGGTTCGTGTTACATCCCCTCACAAAATTTATTACATACATTCAGTGCTCATAACCATTGACAATGGTGAGAAGATTAATTTCATATCTTTTTTTTTCCCTGCCCAAAGATTTTTGCATTTTAGCGCCCAAAAACACAAAAGAAACTTTAACTGGAAAAAAAAGATAAACAAAACAAAACAAAAGGGAAAGGAAAGAAGGATCTATAGAAGGATCTATTAGATATACATACTATATCCATTAATTATGTTTCCTTCTCAATTCCTAAGCAATTTATTCAAACTCCAAACAAACCCAAAAAGTAAAACATACGATGGTCAATAACATCAGCATTTTAAGCAGAAACCTGATCATCTTTTAGATGATTGCACCTATTCTATGCAAAGAATTTACCACAGTTGAAGGAGTAATCATTCAAAAGGTAATGCAAATAGGACTCTCGTAACATACCGGCCTGACTTCTTAAAGGAATATCTATTTCCAGAACTACTATACCGAAAAACCTATTAGATGGACCTTCGAACAAAAATTCAGTTAATGCATGAGGCATAGCCAATAGTTACAAAACCGCTCTACATGGGATCTTTAGATCTCTGGGCTGCCTGTTATCCTACTTCACAGCCCTAGCATACACGATGATAATTCCTCTTTATGCAATCCCCAGGAGAGGAAACGAGTTCACTTAAATATTAATGTGTAAATTTTTAATCTTGCTGACCAAAGAGACCTATAGTTTGCAACAAATTAATTGATAAACCACAGATTGAAATACAGGGAGAGGTAAGCTTTTTTCCCATAATTAATCACTTTTTTTTTTATTGTCATGCATCATTGAGGCCAACTATTTAGTATTGGCAATTGGAGAAGCAACAATACTTGGAAGACCAACTATTTAGTAATTATTAATCTAGGCCCCATAACTTGCACAAAATGATGCTTCATCACTTACCACTTTCATAAATTGAAACACCAGTGTTTGGGTCAACAAGAAAAGGAAACCTGCATGGAAAAATTTAGTGACTAAAGCAATTAGAAGCAAAAAAAAAGAGGAAATAATGCAAACAAAACAAGATTCAAACAAATAAGCTTCATGCCTGAGCTTCAATAACACAAGTTAGAAATAGAGATTAAGAAATCAACCCCATGAAAAGGCAACCTTCCACCAAATGGCATGTTAAATACGTGGTATGTACTTAATTTTTGCATTACTGGCATTGATATGAATAGCCACGACTCCAGACAAAGGATCAAAAAAGTCCAGAGACCCATTGTGACTTAATGCGACAGCAATACAGCTTATCACAAATTCACATAAAGCACAAATACATAATATAAAATCTTACTGAAGGAATCACATACTGCTCTTTACCACCAATTTTTCTGACTATTTCCCTATGCCTTACAGAGCCTTTTGGACAAGGATATACCTGTACATACATGTCAAAGGACTAAATGAGAAAAACTATATGAAAACCATTTTTCAAAGAGTTCATATTTAAGTTACCGAAACAGGGAAGGGACTTGAGATAGAACAAATAAATTCAACTCCATGTCTATTTTGCTTTTTAAAGATGAGTGCTAGGTCAAACCTGCACTCTGTGATAGCAAGCCCTAGACTTTATCATTGTGTTCTGTCATTTTTCTGGCCTTTTCACTTTCTCTACATAGAAAGTATTCAAGGCTGAAAATGAACAAGATTCACTATAATCTGAGGTGCAATTGGATCCAACCTGAAGATATGACCTTCTTCAGAAACAAACTACTTTAAAATCCAACTGATTTTATATCATATTTTCAATATCATAACTACATTATTGTGGTATACCAGGGCAACTCAAAAGGTTAAAGTATGACACCACAAACATAGACTTATTATATGATAGGCAGATGGTGTATGATACACTGCAAATGCACATTTAATTAGTTTAAGGGGCTACAGCACAAATTGGATACGTTCAAGACTCCATGCTGATTGTCAGTGTCGCACAAAAATCTAGGAATTGATTTTTAGAAACAGCATGTTTATTTTATCTTGATTTTCTTTTGGAGCCTAGAATGTAAAATGATGATAACTGAGTTCAAATCTTATGAAAAGATTCACTTCCTATTCTTAATCAGGATGATAATATGTTCACCAGAAGGGGATTATGAAAAATGCCATGATCGTCTTAGCCTCAAGGCAAATCAGCTCTTGGGTATTCAACACTGAAAGGTGGGAAATACCAGGAAATTGGGAAGGAATGTGTGCTTAGCTCATAATAGAAAGATAAAATGTGAACTATGAGACTTTATTGGGATAACAAGACAGCAATTAAACTTGCCTACAAGGCTACAACCTATATCAACATCACAACCAAGCCATCCTGAAATAAATAGAAGGTCATTCCTCACCTCTGTGGAAAGATCTAGCTCAGTCATTGCCTCTCGGACCCTCCTGCAAAAGGGGCATGCTTCTGTACAAAAAGAACATTCGATTTTAATTTGAAAATCCCAATCCTAACAAAACAAGCAATAACCCTTTTCAAAATATTAAGCCATCACTAATCATAAATGTACCACATAGCATAAAAACTGAGTTAGAAGCATGCAAGTCCTAGCACATACTAGAATCTGATGTGTAAATAATTTGCTACTTAGTCATGGTCTATCGATTATACACTACAATGGCATAGATCATATGGTTAAATATTGTTGATCCACTTAAAAAGAGGAAGAAAAGGTACATTCTCTACATATCATGCAGTATGAACAACAGTGTTATTGGAATGCTGACCATGCACTTGGAACGAAACATACCAAATTCATACAGTTGCAAAGGTTTAGGAGGATCTGAAATGGTTGTCTCTTGGTTGTTCAAATTCTCTGATAACGATCTTGATCCCCATGGAAGTCGTGCCAAGGTAGACAAGGAAGACGTTGCTACCTACTATTAAACAACAAATACGAATAAATAAAATTGTTCAGGAATTTAAGCATTTCCTAATCATGCATTCAATTCCTACACTGGAAAGTTCCATAAAAAAATTTGAGACTATGGTGCATGTCATTTCAAACACTTCTAATACAAATTGAGCAGGAAATTCGACTGAAACCAACAATAGCGACGGGGCTAAAAGAGAAAATTATTGTTAATGAACTGTTAACAGCAAGCAATGGATGCTAAAACAAGGGAACTGTCCGAAGAGATTACCTCTAAAGTATAATTCCGTTCTTGAGAAGGATCACCTCCCTGCAAGAAAGAACCAGACCCTAATAAAATGAAGCACAAAAAGATCATTTTAAACCCCTAAATTTCTGAATGATTATAAGGATTATGCCCATACACGATAAAATTTCAATCCCAACAGAAGTATGTATTGCATACACTATAAAAACACAAGTTTTCTTATATATTGCACATGGACCAACAAAAAGAAAAAGTTTCAACCTTCATAGCCAAGATCAAAACTTTCATGTTCCAATCCAGTTTAGTAAATAACATGAGAGTTTCAGCATAATCCATGTAAAATGTTGAACAAGTGAAACGAAAATGTTGATATCTTTAGTTAGGAGCTGTTGAAGACACTTACAGAAAAGAGCTTGAGAAGAGGGCAAAGAAAAGACAAGAAACTAGTAGTACTTGATGATGATGATGATGAGCCATCACTTGAAGCTGAGACACTTTCAGTTGTATCAGAATCAGGAGATTTGACATGAAATCTTTTTCTGAGAGAAACCCAGTTCCTATTGCTGAAGAATTTAAGTGGGTGTTTGTGGTTTAGTGTGGAAACTGGAATTGAAGTGAGTGGGAAAGAAAAACTATTGTTTGGGGCGGGTGAAGTGGTGGAGGGATGGAGGGAGAAAGGAGAGGATTTTGGAGATAACAAGGACATGATTTTGTGTGGTGGTTATGCTGAAAGCGGACCAAACATGGAAGAAAGATACTCACGAAGTAGGCCCAGGTGAGAAGATTTTTATGCAGAGCAAAAACCAGCCATGGAAACAAGAAAGTGCAAATGAAACAACGAAAAACTTGGATTGTTATTGTCCCGAAAACAAATCAGATGTTTCATTACTGGTTTAAGGAACCAAATGCATTTGACCAACGATCACTTTTATGGCAAAACAATAGAAATCATGAATTCAATTGATTAATACTAAAAATTCTTAAAAGGTTGAAATGCTCTTAATGCAATTATCACTTTTCAAATAAAATCCTTCAAATTTTCTTTTTTATAATATACAGTTTCTGGTAATTAAATTTATGCCATGTGACGAACACCACCTGGGTTCAGGGTTAATTCAGTTTTATTTTTTTAAAAAAAGAAGCAAAAAATATGTTTTTTCACTGACTTGCCGTGAGCCACTCGCTACAAGCCGAGCCTTAAGTTACCGGATTGACATGTTAAGCCAAAGCCGAATCTTATAACTAGGGTGGTGTATGAGTGATAAGTTGATATTAATTAGCCTTTAATCTATATGATTTCATTAATTAATATATCGATCTAATTGTTATTCATTTTAATATTTATAATCTTTATATCACTTTAAAAGACCTGGTTAATGATTCTTAAAATGAAAATTTTATCATAAAACTAACTTAATTTCTAGAGTAACTTGAAGCGTTTAATATATATATTTTTTTATTGTTTTAGTTACACAAAATAAACATAAGATATTTTAGATGAATAAAGCTAAATTGCTAAAAATATATTAAAAGTGACAAGGAACGTAATAACTTGCTATTTTCTTTATTTTAGTTGAAAAAAATAAAATACATTAAGTAGAAATTCATAAAAAATAAAACAATAACAGTTAAAAAGACATACAGTAACAAATAAAATTTAACAGTTACGCTTGTATTTTTTCTTGTTTTATTTACACAAAATAAACATAAAATATTTCAGATAAATAGTGTTAAATTGCTAAATATTTTATAAGGGCGATAAAGAACCCATAACCTTCCATTTTTCTAGTTTTAGGTGAAAAACATGAAATATATGAAGCAAAAACATTTAAACAATAAAACAGTAAAAGTTCAAATGACAGAGAGTAACAAATGAAATTTAATAGTAACGCTGATATTTTTCTTGTTTTATTTATATAAAATGAGCATAAGATATTTTAGATAAACAATATTAGATTGCTAAATATTTTATAAGGGTGATAGGAAACCCTATGACTTGCATTTTCCTTGTTTTTGTAGAAAAAAAATAAAATATATGAAGAAGAAACCCTTAAACAATAAAACAATTAGAGTTCAGAAGACAGAGAGTAAAAGATAAAATTTGACAATAATGCTTGTATTTTTCCTTATTTATTTATATAAAATGAGCATAAGATATTTCAGATAAATAGTGCTAGATTACTAAATATTTTATAAGGGTGATAGAGAACCCTATGACTTGCATTTTCCTTATTTTAGTTGAAAAAAATGAAATACATGAAAAAGAAACACTTAAACAATAAAAACAATAAGAGTTCAAAAGACAGAGAGTAACAGATAAAATTTGACATTTTTCTTGTTTTATTTATATAAAATGAGTATAAGATATTTCAGATAAATAGTGCTAGATTGCTAAATATTTTATAAGAGAGACAAGAAATCTCATAACCTGCCATTTTCTTTCTTTTAGTTGAAAAAAATAAAACACATGAAGTAGAAACTCTTAAGCAATAAAATAGAAATTGTTCTAAAAACCGATAGTAAAGGATGACATTTGACAATAACAGTTTTATTTTTTTTATTTTAGTTACACAAAATGAGTATAAGATATTTCAGATAAATAGTGCTAGATTGCTAAATATTTTACAAGGTTGACAGGGAACCCATAACCTTTCATTTTCCTTGTTTTAGTTGAAAAACATGAAACACATGAAGTAGAAAATCTTAAACAATGAAACGGTAAAAGTTCAAAAGAGAGAGGGTAATGAATAAAATTTGACAATAATGCTTGTACTAGTTAGATAAAATGAGCAAAAGATATTTTAGATAATTAGTGCTAGATTGCTAAATATTTTATATGGGTGACAAAGAACCCAATAACCTACCATTTTCCTAGTTTTAGTTGAAAAAAATGACACATATGAAGTAGAAACCCTTAAATAATAAAAAAATAATAGTTCAAAAAACAGACAGTAACGTTTATATTTTTCCTTGTTTTAGTTACAAAAAATAAGCATAAAATATTTCAAATAAACAATGCTAGATTGTTAAAATTTTTATAAGAGTGATAGAGAACCCTATAACCTGCTATTTTCCTTGTTTTAGTTAAAAAAAAAATGAAATACATGAAGTAGAAACCCTTAAATAATAAAACAATAACATTTCAAAATACAGACATTAACGAATCAAATTTGATAGTAACGATTATATTTGTTTTATTTTATTTATACAAAATGAGCATAAGATATTTCAGATAAACAGTGCTATATTGCTAAAAAAAAATTAAGGGTGATAAAGAACCCAATAACCTGCCATTTTCCTTGTTTTAGTTGGAAAAAAATGAAATACATGAAGTAGAAACTCATACATAATAAAACAGTAAGAGTTCAGAAGACATATAATAATAGATGAAATTTGACAGCAATGTTGGTATTTTTCCTTGTTTTATTTATATAAAATGAGTATAAGATATTTCAGATAAACAATGCTAGACTGCTAAATATTTTATAAGGGTGATAGGGATCCCTATGAAGTGCATTTTCCTTGTTTTAGTTAAAAAAAAAGTGAAATACATGAAGTAGAAACCCTTATACAATAAAACAATAACAATTCAAAAGACAGACAAGAACGAATGAAATTTGACAGTAACACTTTTATTTTTTCTTGTTTTAGTTACACAAAATGAGCATATGATATTTTCAAATAAACAATGCTAAATTGCTAAAAAAAAATAAAGGTGGCAAGGAACCCAATAACCTGCCATTTTTCTTGTTTTAGTTGAAAAAATAAAATACATGAAGTAGAAACCGGTAAATAATAAAACAGTAAGAGTTCAAAAGACATAGAGTAGCATATGAAATTTGACAGTAATGCTTGTATTTTTCCTTATTTATTTACATAAAATGAGCATAAGATATTTCAGATAAATAGTGCTAGATTGCTAAATATTTTATAAGGGTGATAAAGAATCATATGGCCTCTATTTTTCTTATTTTTAGTTGAAAAAAATGAAATACATGAAAAAGAAACACTTAAACAATAAAAACAATAAGAGTTCAAAAGACAGAGAGTAACGGATGAAAATTAACAGTAACAATTGTTTTTTTCCTTGTTTTATTTATTTAAAATGAGCATAAGATATTTTAGATAAACAGTGCTAGATTGCTAAATATTTTATAAGAGTGACAGGGAACCCCATAACCTGCCATTTTCTTTGTTTTATTTGAAAAAAAATAAAACACATGAATTAGAAACCCTCAAACAATAAAACAGAAATTGTTCTAAAGACCGACAATAAAGAAAGAAATTTGACAATAACGCTTTTATTTTGCCTTGTTTTAGTTACACAAAATAAACATAAGATATTTCAGATAAACAGTGCAAGATTGCTAAATATTTTATAAGGTTGAGAGGGAACTCTGTAACCTTTCATTTTCCTTGTTTCATTTGAAAAACATGAAATACATGAAGTGGAAACCCTTAAACAATAAAACAGAAACAGTTCAAAGGACAGAGAGTAACAGATGAAAATTGATAGTAACACTTGTATTTTTCCTTGTTTTATTTATTTAAAATGAACATAAGATATTTCAGATAAACAGTGTTAGATTGCTAAATATTTTATATGGGTGACAGGAAACCCAATAACTTGTTATTTTCCTTGTTTTAGTTGAAAAAAATAAAGTACATGAAGTAGAAACCCTTAAACAATAAAAAAGTAACAGTTCAAAAAACAGATAATAATACTTGTATTTTTTCTTGTTTTAGTTACAAAAAATAAACATAAGATATCTTCAGATAAGTAATGCTAGATTGTTAAAAAATTTATAAGAGTGACAGGAAACCCCATAACCTGCTATTTTCTTTGTTTTAGTTGAAAAAAATGAAATACATAAAGTCGAAACCCATAAATAATAAAACAGTAATAGTTCAAAAGACATACATTAACGAATAAAATTTGACAGTAATGCTTATATTCTTTATTGTTTTAGTTACACAAAATGAGCATAAGATATTTCAGATAAACAATGCTAGTTTGCTAAAAAAAAAATTAAGGGTGACAGGGAACTCAATAACCTGTCATTTTTCTTGTTTTAGTTGAAAAAAATGAAATACATGAAGTAGAAACCAGTAAACAATAAAACAGTAACAATTAAAAAGACATACAGTGATGGATAAAATTTGATGGTAACGCTTGTATTTTTCCTTGTTTTATTTACACAAAATAAGCATAAGATATTTCAGATAAATATTGCTAGATTGCTAAATATTTTATAAGAGTGACAGGGAACCTATAACTTGCTATTTTCTTTGTTTTAGTTGAAAAAAATGAAACATATGAAGTGAAACCCTTAAATAACAAAATAGAAATTGTTCTAAAGACAGACAATAAAGGATGAGATTTGACAATAAAGCTTTTATTTTTCCTTGTTTTAGTTACATAGAATAAGTATAAGATATTTCAGATAAAGAGTGCTAGATTGCTAAATATTTTATAGGGTTGATAGGAACCCATAACATTTCATTTTTCTTATTTTAGTTGAAAAACATGAAAAACATGAAGTAGATACTCTTAAATAATAAAACAGTAGTAGTTCAAAAGACAGAGAGTAATAGATGAAATTTGATAGGAACGCCTCTTTTTTTCCTTGTTTTAGTTAAATAAAACGAGTAGAAGATATTTTAGATAAACAATGTTAGATTGCTAAATATTTTATATGGGTGACATGGAACCCTATGACTTGTCATTTTTCTTGTTTTAGTTGAAAAAAATGAAATACATGAAATAGAAATCCTTAAACAATAAAATAGTAACAGTTCAAAAGATAAAGAGTAACAGATGAAATTTCATAGTAGTTCTTGATTTATTTGATTTGTTATATGTATAATCTTTTTTTTCACTTAGAATTTTTTAAATACAAAAACATGTCAAAAAAGTTTGAGTATAAAGTTTTTTTTAAAAAAACAATATCTAAACTATGGTGAAACGCAAGTTAAGTATCTAGTAATAACTAATTAATAACCTACCTGTGCTAAAAACATCTCTACGTGTTCCGTCCATCACCTCCATTCTATTACAGCTTCCATCCCATCACCTCTGCAACGTTTTTATTTTTCAATAGTCGACGTCTCCCAACTTTTCCCTTCACCCAATAAATTTCATTTATTATTTTCTTTTTTTTCTTCATAATGACTAAGTAACACAACAATAACAATAAGACAACAATAATTAATAACCTATCTGTGCTAATAACATCTCTACGTGTTCTCTTCATCTCCTCCATTCCATTACAGCTTCCATCTCATCACATTTGCAGCTTCTATTTTTTAATAGTCAGTGTCTCTTAATTTTTCTCTTAACCCAATAAATTTCATATAATATTCCACACTTTACATAATGACTACAGAACACAACAATAATAATAAGAGAGCATGATTAGCAACGATCACAAGAAATCTAGGATGATGAGCAAAGTAATTTTTTCTATATCACTGTCTATGTAGAGGTGTTATATAAAGAGTGGTGAACTTTTGTTTTGTCTTGTGAATCTTTCCTTCTATATGTTATCGATTGTGTTTTTTCAATCTTTTCTCACAAGAAATTTGAGCTTTTGTTTTGTCTTTATCTGAATCTAAGTTAAGGCGCGACAAAGTGGTGTCTTTTGTAATTTCAATTCATTTGGATTCAGATTATATTATTTTCAAATGGAAGAAGCTTCTTTTAGTTTGTCTACCGTTTTTACTGGAAGAAAACGTACGATTTGTTTTTATAATGCGGAGCTTGAAATAACCAATGAAAAATGCTTGATAAGAGGACATGTGACAGTCCTACTTGAGAGATGTCCTAGGAGCATCTCATTGTAAACATTCTCGGAACAAGAGTAAGTTGTTGTTGTTTTTCTTCTACTGGTATGTTGTTTATGTTACTGTAATTTTGCTTCTATTAATTAATAAAAAATTTTTTATTAAGCGCATTGATTTCATCATTCCGAAAGAGGTCCCAATGAACATGGCGGATCTTGACATATATGTTATTGCCCCCCCTCTCGCACTACCTACTTCACCTCCAAGTGCACAATGAAAAGGCCCACCAAATTATGGGCAAGCATGCATCCTTAAATATTTTAACAAATAAATTTTATAATATGGATTTCTGTGAATTTTCTAGGAATTTTGAATTAACATGCTGTATTTTTTATATTTTCTCATCCCTCACTATTCACTTTACATATATTTTCTAAATCATAGAGAATAATAAGAGAATTAAAAAAAACAAAATGAACTACATAAAATGAGCATAAAATACCATTTTCCATGTTTTAGTTGAGAAAAAACAAATACATAAAATAGAAACCCTTAAACAAAAAATCAGTAATAGTTCAAAAGACGGATGTCGTGTGCACTGGTCTTGAATATGTTCCCTGAGTTTCTTAGAAATGTTCACACTTATTTTTATTATTCTTCTCTTCAATTATATAAAAATTAGGATTTAATAAAAAAAAGGAACAAAGGGGATTGCTATTACACGCAAGTCGTAGTCGATGTGAATGTGTTTAGTGCATCTACACAATGAGTTCATTGCAAAGCCTACTTTAATGTTTCTTGTTTAGTGATTTCTTTTAAAACGTCCACCCTACTTTCTCTGTTACTTTTATTCTTTTCTATCCTCAATGTTAGAAAAATTATTTTACACAATGAGCTCATGCGAGCGTTTTATGAGTCCGGAACATCCGATGGATGTCATGCGTACTAGTCTTGAATATGTTACCTGAGTACCTTGGAAATGTCCACACTTATTTTTAATCTTTTTATCTTTAATTATATGAAAAAATATTTAATAAACAAAATTTCAAACATAAGCGGATTGCTATTACACTCAAATCGTAACCGATGTTCGTGTATTTAGTGCATTTACATAATAAGTTTATGGCAGGGCCTCCTTTAATGTTGATTGTTTTATGATTTCTTTGGAAACATACACCCTCCTTTTTGTGTTAGTTTTTATTCTTTCTATCCTCAATGTAAGAAAAATTATTTTACACAATGAGGTCGTGCGCGTTTCATGAGCCTGGATCATCCGACTGATGTCATGCGCACTAGTCTTAAATATATTCCCTGAGTTCCTTGGAAATGTCCACTCTTATTTTTATTCTTTTTAACTTGAATTATATGAAAATTAGGATTTAATAAAAAAAATTAGAACACAGGGGGATTGCTATTACACGCAAGTCGTAGTTGATGTGTAGTGTGTTTAGTGCATCTATATAATAAGTTCACGTTAGGGCCTCCTTTAGTGTTTATTGTTTAGTGATTTCTTTGGAAACGTACACCCTATTTTCATTGTTAGTTTTTATTTATTTCTATCCTCAATGTTAGAAAAATTATTTTACACAATGAGCTCATACGGGTGATTCATGAGCCTGGATCATCTAGCAGAGGTTGTGTGCGCTGGTATTGAATATGTTCCCTGCGTTTCTTAGAAATGTTCATGCTTATTTTTAATTTTTTTACGTTCAATTATATGAAAATTTGAATTTAATAAAAAAATCAAACACAAGGGGATTGCAATTACACGAAAGTCATAGCCGATGTCAGTTTGTGTAATGCATCTACATAATGAGTTCATGGAAGAGCCTACTTTAGTGTTCATTTTTTAGTGATTTCTTTGGAAACGTACACCGTACTTTCTATGTTAGTTTTATTCTTTTCTATCCTTAATGTTAGACAAATTATTTTACACAATGAGCTCATGCGAGCTTTTCATGAGCCTAGATTATCTGGCGGATGTCGTGCAAACAATTCTTGAATATATTCCCTAGGTTTCTTGGAAATGTTCACGCTTATTTTTATTTTTTTATCTTCAATTTTATGAAAATTAGGATTTAATAAAAAATTGAACACAAGGGGATTGCAATTACATGCAAGTGAGATTCGATGTTAGTGTGTTTAGTGCATTTTTATAATGAGTTCATGGCAGGGTCTCATTTAATGTTTATTGTTTAGTGATTTCTTTAAAAACATGCATCATACTTTCTGTGTTACTTTTTATTCTTTTCTATCCTCAATGTTAGAAAGATTATTTCATACAATGAGCTCTTATCGGCGTTTCATGAGTCTGGATCATCCGATGGAAGTTGTGTGCAGTGGTTTTGAATATGTTCCGTAAGTTCCTTGGAAATGTTCATGCTTATTTTAATTCCTTTTATCTTCAATTATATGAAAATTAGGATTTAATAAAAAAAATTAAAACATAGGAGGATTGTTATTGCACGCAAGTCATAGTCGATGTTAATAGGTTTAATGTATCTACACAATGAGTTCATGACATAGCCTCCTTTAGTGTTTATTACTTAGTGATTTCTTTAAAAACGTATGCCCTACTTTCTCTGTTAGTTTTTATTCTTTTCTATCCTAAATTTTACAAAAATTATTTTACACAATGAGCTTATGTCAGTCCCGACCTTTGGGCATTTCATAAGCCTGGATCATCCGATTGATGTCATGCGTATTGGTCTCAAATATGTTCCCTTAGTTCCTTGGAAATGTCCACGTTTATTTTTATTCTTTTTATCTTCAATTATATGAAATTAGAATTTAATAAATAAAAAATTGGAACACAAGTAGATTGCTATTACATGCAAGTCGTAGCCGATGTTAGTGTGTTTAGTGCGTCTCCACAATGAGTTCATGGAAAAGCCTACTTTAGTATTTATTATTTACTGATTTATTTGGAAACTAGTTACACTTATGTTGAACCTGACTTTAATGTGTTTAGTGAGATTACACAATGAATTCATGGCAGGGCCTCCTTTATTGTTTAGTGATTTTTTTGGAAATGTTCATACTACTTTATCTATCAGTCTTTATTTTTTCAATCTTAAATTTTACAAAAAATATTTTACACAATGAGCTCATGTCAATCCTGACCAGCAGGTGTTTCATGAGCTTGGATCATCTGGTTTATATCATGTGTATTGGTCTTGAATATGTTCCCTGAGTTTCTTGGAAATGTCCACACTTATTTTTTTCTTTTTACCTTTAATTATATGAAAATTAGGATTTAATAAAAAAATCGAACATAGGAGGATTGCTAATACACGCAAGTATAGCTGATGTTAGTGTGTTTAGTGCATCTACACCATAAGTTCATGGCAGGGCCTCCTTTAGTGTTTATTGTTTAGTGATTTCTTTGAAAACGTACACCCTACTTT
>Ga0307515_10008163_pt1 | contig 20507 bp, 1 predicted proteins | sample 17_EM_MG_FD_194513 | JGI IMG/M metagenome (GOLD analysis project Ga0307515, IMG submission 194513) | Populus trichocarpa ectomycorrhiza microbial communities from riparian zone in the Pacific Northwest, United States - 17_EM | ecosystem: Host-associated > Plants > Roots > Unclassified | place...
GTTTGCTCTGGTAGTCTATTGACACGATCCAAATGGAACATCAATAGTAGCTGCCAGGTTCCCGGGCTCCACCGCGTGGAGGTGCAGAGGCCGATTTCAGCGAGCCCAGTGTAGGTATATTATAGAATATAAACTTATTTATAAAGTTGTACATCCTTTTAAATACCTGCTCAGCTTTAGATACAATAATTAAGTATATAATTAAAACTGTTTTACTGGTATTAGTTATTATTACTACGGTTAATAGTAGTATGCGGAGCTAGTTTATAGAGAATATTGCATTAGTACAAATATAGAAGCTAGAGGCAAATTAACGTATAAAAGCGATTTATTTAGAAGTTGTAAAGGTAAGTTAAATAAAGACTTAAGAGGTAGGGTTACCTAGGGAGAAGAGTAAGTTAGTATTAAGTTAGTAATAGATAGCAAATAAATATCCTAGGCACTTTAATACTAAAGTACTCCAAGACATACTACCGCACGGTTAGATTATTATATTTAGTAGGTCCTACTATACTAACCTATAACTTAGATATACTGGAAAATGCCATATTATCTATACTGCCGGGATTAAAGCTAAAGGTTGTTTATCTAATAAACCTAAATCTACTACGGTAACTTATTTCTTTTCTATTCTTTCTTTAAAGCTATAAGATACACCTATTTAGAAGGCTAGCAAGTAGTCTAGATAAAGGGGAATATTCTTAATAGAGTCTTATTACTACTTGGATATTATAACTACCCTAGTTTTACTATCGCCTTAATCTTACTATCTCTTAAATCTTGCTAAATAAAATAATAAGCTTACCTATTTTAGTATTATCTTCCGTATAGATATATAAGTAAGTATAAAAGCTAGCTTATTAGAGAGCCAAATAGAGCTCTATAAATTACTCCTACTTTATTACACCTTCTATCTATTTACCTTAACAAACTTGCCCTTCTATATTCCAGTAGTTACAACTGCTTATTAGTGGCAAGTTATTAGCAGATAGTAGCCGCCGTACCTCTTCTGCAGATGTATTGGCAGCCTAGTAGTTAAGGGCTTTCGCTATAGTTACTGTATATATTACGGAACCCCACCGTAGGGGCCTCTATAGGAGAGCCCCGTGCTCTTGCGTATACCTTACATACAGCTTATATTAGCTACGCGTAGGTATATTACCTCTTTACGCCCTTGACCCTTATAATTAATCGCGTAACGTCTTATAGACTCCTCAAATATATACGCTTTATAGCCACTGCCCCCGTCCTATAACATTACGTTACGCCTTTTTTACTACTAATATTTAGCCTACGACCAATTCTACGTCTTTGCAATACTGTAGGCGCTGCTAAAAGTAGCGTATTTATAAATTACCTTACTTTATACTTCTAAGGAACCTATAATAGTAAGATAATATCCCTTACTAGCTATTATATTAAACCTAAAGAATAATCTAATACCTATATTTAACCTATAACGCCAATTAATCCCAGAAGAATTTAATTTATTAGCTTTAGCCTTAACCCCTAAGGAGATGGACACTAATAATATCTTATCTTTTATTAATTATATAACTACGGATAAGCAAACAGAAGGGCTACTACCAATTAAAATCAAAATATAAGACGCTGAGATATTTATAAAAATAGTAGCACGAGACCCTAATAAATACTACCGCCTTTTATAGAACTATTACCTAAAGCTTATATAAGCTAAGATATATACTACCTAAGATTATAATATTATTTAAGACCTATAAGCTTATAAGGCGCTCGCTAATAACACATGTTAAGAAACTAAAGATAACCTTTATATATCTAAACGCGACGTCTAATAGTTAAAGAAGGCTAAGATTATACTAATTACTATAGTTACTAAAAGAGAAGGCATAATTAAATACCTATAATTTTAGCTTAATAAGCACATTTATAATAACGCTAGACACCTCTTTACTATATATAACGCTACCTAAGTCTCTATGCCCTTAGCAACTTTACGTACTTAACGCTTAATAGAGGGCTAGCGCTAAGCAGCTTTACCTAATAGAAACCCCTACTAAAGCAATAATAACAAAAGCTATAATAATTAGACCTATATTACTACTATAGGGTCTAATACACGCTATCCTAATCCCCTAGTCTTTTAGGGAAACCGTAAGGAATATAGCTACTAAAAGATACAAATCCGCAAGAAACTAGCTTAGAGCGCCTACCTTTTTTCTATAGAAAATACTAAGATTAGCTACATTATCGGGTAAATAAAGGGTATATTATTTAATAAACTCTTCGCCTAATAGGAAACTAGTAGCCCCTAGAAGTAGCAGTCCTACTAAGAAGTCTTTAATAATCTTAACCTAATATACCGCGACTATAACCTACTAGCTACTAACTAAGCTAAACTATATACTCTAAAAATAAGCCCTATTAAATTATTTAATAAATTCTATATTAAATTTTAGGAATATACTAGAGCCCTTACCTAAGATAATACTAAAGACTAAAAGGACCTCTATAAAAAAAATTACTTATCGCCTTAATTACGTAGCCGCTAGCTATAATTATAACAATATTTATAATATAGTAGTAGCTCTATAGAAGATTAAACGACGACTAAATTAGATTACTATTACTAACTTTTACCTAAAGACCTTTTTATAGAAGCTCTTTAGGCCTACTAAACCTATATATACTAAGCCACTAACACCTACTACCTTAAGTACTACTAGAACTAATATTAATTTCTCTATACTAACCTTTCTATAAAAACTCCTAGATAGAGAGTGCGAGCTACTTTAGAAACTAGAACGCTGCTATAAATGCTATTAAAAAGGCTATTATTATAATAACCTAAACTGCCTAATAGCTAGGTTTAGTAGCTGCCGCCTAATACTTAACCTAATACCCTAAACACTAAATATATTACTATATACTACTACTATATAAAATAAAGACGTAGTAATAACGGTAGAGTTAGATACGGAAGCGGAAAACACTAAGTCCTAGCCTTAAGTTATAGGTTAGGACGCCCTAATAATAGAGGAATCTATATATCGACTTACTTAATAGATAACTTTATAAAGATAAATAGATAGAAATAAATAGTTTTACCTATAATAGGAACTACTATTAAAAAATAATATAAAAGCCGTTTTATAATTAATTACGAAGCTATTAATAAATTTATAAATACCTAATTTATACGTACTTATAACCTACCTATCTTACCCCTTACTAAAGCCCGCGCCCTATAACTTGCTAATAGTAATTATACTATATTAAAAATTACCTATAGAGTATAACTCTACCTAGATATAAATAGGCACTAAAAAGAACTCTAGGCCTATATTATACTACTTACTAACTACCCTATTATCCTTAGAATAAACTAGCTTATATAATATAACCCCGCTATTAACTAGAAGAAGAGAAAAGTAATCTTTAACTTAAAATACTATAAAGAGACTTGCCTAGGGCATAGCCTAGCCACCTCTATTTACTCCCTAGGATATTAACCTAAGGAACCCCTTATTACCCTACTTATAGCCAATTACTACTATATAAATGCCCTAGCCTTTTACCGTATAGTATATAAGAAAGGCTAAACTATTGCTATAGCTTTCTAATTATAACTATATAAGCTTAATAAAGAATAGGACTATGTCCTCTATAGTAATAAAATAGACATAGTTAACCTTTTAAAAGATAACGCCCCTATAGAACTCTACGGACTTTTATTTTTAGACTTTAAGAAGTTTATAAAGCTTAAAAAAGGACTTACTAATAAAGAACTCCATAAGCTCCTCATTAAAAGGTACTATAACTTTACTAATATATGCTTATAAAAGAGCGTAGATATACTCCCCCCACATTAACCTAATAACTATGCTATTAATATTAAATATAGAAAAATGCTACCTTATAAGAGACCGTACCTAATATTAAAAGATAAACTTCTAGTTATAAAAAAGTATATTAATAAGCACCTTAATAAAGAATTTATTTGTCCTAGTATATTACTAGTAACTACCCCTATCCTTCTTACTAAGAAGCTAGGAGGAGGTATCTAATTCTATATTAACTATAGAGGATTTAACGCTATTACGATTAAAAACTAATACCTAGTACCGCTTATATATAAGACCCTTAAGCGGCTTAGTTAAGCTAAAATTTATACTAAGCTTAATATTATCGCCGCCTTTAACTATCTCTAAATACGGAAAGGTGATAAATAGAAAACTGTATTTATATCGCGCTTTAGCCAATTTAAATATACTATTATACCCTTTAGCGTATATAACGGCCTAAGCACCTTCTAAAGCTATATTAATAACGCCTTATAGGACTACCTTAATAACTTCTACTCTGCGTACCTAGACGATATACTTATTTATAGCAATAACCCCTCTAAGTATACTAAACACATTTAAAAGGTTTTATAGCGCCTTAAGGATATAGGACTTTATATTAATTTAAAGAAATATAAATTCTTAGTTATAGAAGTAAAATACCTTAAACTAATTATTATTACTAAGGGTGTTTGTATAAACCCTAAGAAGGTACGTATAATTACTAAATAGTAAGCCCTTAACTGCATTAAGGATATATAAGCCTTCCTTAGTTTCGCTAACTTCTATTAGAAATTTATATACAACTTCTTAGGCGTAATAGTACTACTTATAACAATAATGTAAATAAAGGGCCTTTTTATAAAAGGAAGAAAAACGTACCTATAATTTACCTAAACGCCGAAATATAAGAAGGCGTTCTAAGACCTTAAAAATGCCTTTACTAAAGTACCTATCTTTACTTACTTTATACTAGGATAATAACTCTACCTTAAAACCAACTCCTTAGACTACGTTAACGCAGGTATCCTCTCCTAAATAGGTAATAACAGTCTCCTTTACCTAGTCGTATTCTACTTATTTAAGCTTATACTATAAGAGTATAACTATAAGATCTATAATAAAGAACTCCTTATAATTATATAAGTGTTTAAAGAATTTTAACTAGAACTTTCCTTTATAGAGCCTAACTAGCTAACTAAAGTCCTTACGGACTATTATAACCTTAAGTACTTTATAACCATAAAGTAGCTAAACTAACGCTAAATATATTAGAACGAGTTCCTCTTTAGTTTTAACTTTAAAATTATATATAGATTAGGAGTATAAGGTACTAAACCTAATAGCCTAATATACTGCTTATAAACCCTTTTTTAGTCTAAAGATAACCCCTATAATTAGTTCTAATAATAGATAATCCTAAAAGTACGAAATTTAGCCCTAGGTATACTACCTATAATAAAGCTAACTATACCCTAGCTTTATACTATAGAACTAAAGTTACCTCCTAAAATTAATAAGCTTATTACTATAGTATATAACGCCTCTATTGACCTATTACTATATTAACTTATTACTATAAAGACCGCTAACGCCTATACGTTACCTAATAACCTCTAAAGCTTAGGCTAGATTAATATAGTAGCCTTAAAAGTAAAAAAGAATAGGCTCTATTATAGAGGCCGCCTATTTATCCCTAACTTAAAAAATTTATAACAGTAACTAATTTAAATAGCCTATAACCTTTAATTAAGCGACTATTTAGGTAAAGAAGGAACCTATAAGCTTCTTAGCTAATACTACTTCTAGCTAAAAATAGTAGACTTAGTTAAACGCTTTATAGGCGCCTACTATAGTTATAAGCGCGCTAAGGCCCTTAATATAAAGTACTAAGGACTACTATATCCTCTACTAGTACCTATACAACGATGGGCAGATATTACTATAGATTTTATTGTTAACCTACCACTCTATAAATAACATGGCTATACCTATAAGAATATCCTTATAATAATATACCGACTTATAAAAGAGCGCCACTACGTCCTAACTAAAGGTATAGCCGTTAGTAACGTTACTAACGCCTTCCTTTATAAAGTTTACTAACTATATAGGTTACCTAACTTAATTACGTCTAATTAAGGCATATAATTTAACTCTGATATATAGAGACGAATCTGCTAACGCCTTAGTATCTCCGTTAAGATATCTACATTCTTCTACTATAAAACTGTTGGGTAATTAAAAAACGCTAATACTAGTATAAAAGCGTACCTACAATAGGTAGTTGCCTATAGTTAAGATAACTGGGTAGATTACCTCTTACTACATAAATTCGTAGTAAATAATTATATCTTAACCACTATAGGACTTACCCCGTTCTTTATAAATAAGGGTTATTACTTCTAATTTAGTATAGAGATACTAGAACCTATTAATAAGAAACTGCTATATAGAAAACACCTTAAGATGCTACTTACCCACCAGTATATAAACTATATAAAAAATCTACTTAACTACTATAAGGGAGAAATAGCTTAGGCTTAAGTAAAGTAGGCCTACTTTACTAACTGTTATAGAACGCTACTACCGGAGATGCGTGTTGGCGATTAGGTATAGCTAAATATACATAATATCTCTATATAGAGGCCTATAAAGTTACTTAATTATAAGAACCTTAGCCTCTATTTAATTAAACAAGTTATTAATAGGGGAGCTATATATAAGCTAGAACTCCTACCTACCCTAACTACCTGTAGGATATGGCCTATATTTTACCTATGGCTACTATACCTTTATTAGCCTAACCCCTTACTAAGGCAAATATAGCCTAAACCCCTACTAGTATTAATCCGAGATAAGAACGAAAATAAAAACTATAAAGAGTGGACCGTTAAATAAATTATTAACTCTAAATACTTTAGTAAAGGTAGAGGACAATAGCTCTACTATAGAGCTATATATATAGGATTTAATATAGATTATCTAGAATGGTAACTATAGGAAGACTTTAAAAATGCAAAGGATTTAATTAGTAACTTTTACTATATAAACCTATAGAAACTGGGCTTAAGTAGAGACTTTATACCTAATCCTCTATAGGAGCCCTTATAGAGTTAAACCGTTGTATATTACTACGTAAGGGTAAATTACCATTAGATTGCCGTTAGATTGCGGTAAAATACAATTATATAACCGGAATATCGTTAAGATATCTAGGAACTTTAACCGGCGGTTAAAGTTATCTAATTAGTTAGATTTTTAGATGCTAAGCCCTATTATATAACGTTATTTTAAGCCTTTAGCAATACCCCCCTTTTCTTCTTTTCTATACCTTAAGTGTCCCTTTTATATATATATAGTAACTACAGCGTCACCAGAGCTCTGCCTCTATAAGAGGGGGGGTAGTATTATAGAACCTTACCGCAGGCCTCTATAGGAGAGCCCCGTGCTCTTACGTATACCTCGCGTATAGCTTATATCAGCTACGCGTAGGTATATTACCTCTTTACGCCCTTAACCCTTATAATTGATCGCGTAACGTCTTATAGACTCCTTAAATACATACGCTTTGTAGCTACTATCCCCGTCCTATAATAGTATACTATAGCTAACAGTTCCTGTATTTTAAAAGAGAGAAAGGATTTAGTATAGCTACGTAGGTATATATACCATTATTAACTTTTATAACCTAGGTAATAACTCCTTTATTTATGCGCTTATAAGCAGAGATATAATAGGGACAATTCTTCTTTAGAATCTTTCTATTTGGCCGCCTAAGTAATTAACCTTTCTTATCCTTCTGCTAGCGGTTATTCTTAGTAAGCTTCTAATAGTCATAAGTCTCTCCACTATAAGCTTTGCATTTTATATAGAGTTGCTATATAATTTAGCTAACACTTATATAGAGTTCGCGGCCTTAAAAGAACGCGTAGTTATTAAAGCGCTATACTGCCAAGTCTTAAGCGTTATAGTGCTTACTAGCTTCTGGCTTAAGCAAGTATTTAAAAGGGATTAATTAAATAGCTACCTATATTACTATAATCGCGTTCTTATTTCTTAGCTTCTTATAAGCCTTCTATTTAACAGATAGAGTTCCCTACAGTACGGCAGCAGGAGTAACTAAGGTAGGAGCATCCATTTTAAATAAGAATCTTAGTGTAGAGCGTAGGGAGCCATTGCCACGTATTTATATAGAGCTTGGGTAGCGATTAAGCGGTATTAATCAACGCGGTAGTGATAAAAGTACGTCCGTTTAACCGTGCGGTAGCTTATATGGTAAAAGGGGTAAGGGGGCATTTAGTAAACATTGCATTTATATGGCTTTTACTAGTAAAATAGGTGCCTAAGTAGTGCCTTGGCTACCCTAACCACCTACTAAGCCGCCGCCGATTAAAAGATTTGGTAGTAAAGTTACTGCTAAGTATTACTGCCCGGATACTAGCTGGGTAAAAAAGACAAGCGGCGTAACGTAATCCACTAGCAAGCGGCCCACCCTACTAAGTGGCCCACTCCAAAAACCACCAAAAACCCCAAAAATCGCTCTTTAATATCTTAACAATAGCTTAATAATAAATTATAAAAATTTAAAATTAGACTCTTCTACCCATTTTAAGACCTTTATTAAAGTTTTAAAGTAATTTAAGAAGTGGTTCTTAAGATATAATAATTAAGCTTAAATTTGAAAGCTAAATCTTAATAAATCTTAATATATTAATAATAGCTAAACCAATTACTCTAAAACTTTAATAGAGGTCTTGAAATAAGTTTAAACGTCTAATTATAATTTTTTATAATTTCTTATTAAGCTGTTATTAAGATATTCAAGAGCGATTTTTGGGTTTTTTGGTGGTTTTTAGAGTGGGCTACTTAGTGGGGGTGGGCCGCTTACTGGTGGATTACGTTATAGGTAGAGAATAGCTAGAATATAAACGAATCTAGTATTGTATTAAGTTTATACACCAATTTAGTAAGACTAGGAGACGCCTTAAAAAAGAAGACTCTTATATAATCGCTAAATAATCACAAATAGGTATTTATAGTAGAGGTAGTCTTAGCGTTTAGTTAGTCGATTTGGCCTCTAGTAATCTTTTAAAGAAAGTATATCTAATTAAGCCGGTTCTACCACGACAAGGTGTCTAATTAGATATATATAGCCTTAAAGAACGGTTGGATAGCTAATTGTATTATATTTAATTAGCTTACTAAAGTCTTCTTATCTAAAACTAAACCACCTAGTAATAAAGCTTAATTACTTATTCTTAACGGCTATAGAAGTAACTATACTATAGAGTTTCCATAGAAATGTAAGATTAATAATGTCCGGCTTATATTCTTTCCTCCTTATTTAACGCATTATACTTTTACCCAATTAAATTAAAATCTTAAGAGTAGATTGCTTAGCTTGTATATATTAATAATGCAGCTCTAATTAAGAAGCACCGTTTTATTAAATATTACTATAAGGTATGAGACGAAGGCCTTACGGCAAGGGTAATTAAATCTGGGTAGCCTGCCTCTAGTATTTACTCCTAAAATCCACGTAAAGGTCTTAAATCCTTATAGGTTAAAAAAAACCTCTAATAGAGGCTTTAGCTTTAGGCAATCTAAAGCTAATTAATGCAACATTTATGCTACCTTAAAGAAACTAAGTAATATATATAATATAGTATGGAGACTTTGTATTAAGTATACCCCCAAGTGAAAGATAAGGGCACTTTTATAAAAAGTAGCCCGGATTGTTAATCCTTTACCGCTTTACTGCTAAGTAGTTAGGCAGAGCTAATAGTCCCTTAGCCCTAAACTAGTAAATTAAACGGCGTCTTTAAAATATCCGTGGTAATATAACTATACTACTAGGTAGGTATATATAGCCACCTAGGCGACGCTCTGTATAATATCTATTTAAATAATACCTAACACAGCCCTATACGGGGTAGTTGCTTAAATTAGTAATATCTAGCTGCTTTTCTACTAGGTAGCCTAGTTAGCATACTAGTTATAATATAGGTGGCTTTAGCTATTAGTAAACGCTAAAGCGGGCTATCTAACTAATAGTATATCCTAGGTAAGAAAATAGCGCGTAGGTTAGCTAAAATAAATATAACGTAAGCTCGCTTAAGCCCTTAAGGAGGGCAATATAGCACGCCTATCCCTCTTTACCTTAGAAGGAGATATACGGAAGAGTTAAATAAGATAATAGTGCTAACGCGGCTGGTAACTGCGAAATTCCCCTAACCCCCTTCCTATATAATGGTTGCGGACTAACGTTATCTAAAAAGTAAAAGAAGAGAGGGTATATATAAGAAAGAGAATAGAATTATAAGGATATAAACCCGCTTATATAGTGTTATAGAGTAAGTATAAGCGGCGATAATATATAGCAAGGTAGATATTATTAAACTGTGTAAGGAGGTCAAGACGTTACGTAAGGAAAGAAGGTAGGAAAATAGGAAGAAAAGGTATATATCGTGGACTTAGTTACTTAGTTAATACGTGCACAAAGCAGAATAGGATTTAAGTAGTAGTCCTAGCAGAATTTAGCAGGATTTAGTAGAACTTAGTAAAACTTAGTAGAACTTAGTGGAATATAGCAGAATATAGTAGGTTGCTGTCATATTACCGTAGATTGCTGTTAAATTGCCGTCTTATAGTAGGCCTCTAGTTGCTAAATTAGTAAAAACAGGTAGAGGTGTATAAGGTGTTATAGGGGTATCCTATAATAGTACCCCCCTTTTAAACTTGAGCTTCTGTAAGATAGGGCTATAGTAGTTCTAGGTAGAGTTTATAAAAGTCTTTTACGGCTTATATAAGTCTTATAGAGTTAAAGGGTTCCTATAAGGGCTTAGTAAAGCTTCTCTATTTTATAAGATATATATATTAGCGTTTCTGTTTATTATACTTAATATTATTAATTCTTTTAATAAAGTACTTATTTTTACTATTCACTTTAACTAGTAGGGGAGGGTCTTATATTTATTTGGGCAGGGCGTCTAATATAGGAGTAGTAGGGTAGAGGGCTAACGTATGGAATACGGAGTGGATTTTAACCGTATTAGGGAGCTTTAGTTAGTAGGCGTAGGAGACAATAACCTTCTTAACCTTTTAATTAAGCTTTTTAGCAAGTTGTTTTATATTTAGATTTCTTATATCTAGCCAGATAAAGTCACTAATTTAATAGGCTAGGACTAGGATTTGTTTCTTATTTACTATAGCTTTATAAATAGCTTAAGCCTATATTATTTCGTTAGTAAGGAATTGTTATAGTTCCTTTATTTTTTCTACGAATTTATTTACTTTTATAACTTATAAGGCGTAATAAGTAGGGTAAGGAACATTACTAAAGGGTTTAAACCCTATTTATAGATGCTAGCCGTAGTTAGCTAGGAATATGGAGACCTTTCTAGTTTTTAAGACGGAATTATTTATAGTAAACTCAGTGAATATAAGCCAGTTAATCTAGTTATCTTATAAGTACGACGTATATATCCGAATATACTATTCTATTATAGCATTTATATATTCTATTTAGCTATCTATTTCCAGGTAATATACTATAAACAATAGTTGCTTTAATACAAAGTTAGGTAGTTAGTTCTTTTTAAAATATAGAGATAAACTAGCTACCTTTATCGGAGATAATTATTTTAAGGAGTCTATAGAGTTTCTATATATAATTTAGGAACAGTTAGGCGATAGTAGGTATTAATATATTAGGGTAGGCGATTAAGTGTCTTATCTTAGATAGTTGGTTTACAACTACTATAATATTTATATAGCCCTTACTTACGGGGAGGTTAACAATAAAGTTAATTAAGATGTCCTTCTATCTTCAGTCTGGAATAGGTAGTAGCTTTAAAAGGCCGTTATACGTCTTATATAAAGCTTTAGCTTATCGGCAGATATAGTAGCTAAAGATATACCTTTATATTATATTATACATATTTAGCTAATAGTATTCTTATTAAAGCAGTTCTAGGGTTTTTCCTTAGCCTAGGTGGCCGGCTACTAGTAAATTATATATATATTCGAGGAGCTTAAGCTTAAGTTCATTATAGTTAGGTATAACTAGGCGGTTTCTGCGGGCTTTATATTTACTTAGAGAAATCTTTTTAGAGCGTCTAATGCTATCTTATATTAGCTTAAGCGTCTCTTAAATAAACTTATTATTCGGGTATTTATTAACTATAATCTGTTTAATTAATTAATTGGTTATTTTAAGGACGTATACCGTAAGATCTTTAGTAGAAGGGTTAAATAGTTTAGGACAAAGTAGGGTCTAATTTCGGTAAAAGCGCGCTTTTTTTAGGGCTAGCGCGTCTTATAAGCGTTAAGTTAGGGCATTAGACTTTTAACCTTAAACGCCTAAGTAGTACGTAATTAAGAATCGGAAACGAGACAGATATTCTAATTAGCGGGCCTAATAATAACTTAGCTGTTTTGTAGTTGTAAAGTACTATAGGTTTTTATAGTCGCTAAGGACCTTAATTGGAAATCTAGCGCCTTTTAGTTCGGGTCGCCATTGCTTAAAGTATCTAATAATAGCTAGCAATTCTTTATTATATATCTTATAATTATATTCAGCGGGGCTTAATCGCTTTAAAAAGTATGCTATAGGGTGTAATACTCCTTTGTTATATTAATACAGAATGCCTTTAGTAACGTAATTAAATAAGTCGGCTTTTATAACACTTATTTATTCTAGGTTAAAGTATTAGAGTATAGGTATAGTAGTAAATATAACCTTTAAATAAGTGAAGGCCTTCTTATATTCCTTGTTAAAGATAAAAGCTTTATCCTTTTAGGTTAGAGTAATAAGGGGTAAAACTAGGGTAGAGAAGTTATTAATAAACCGTTAGTAGAAATTAGCAAATCCTATAAAGGCTCTTATATCCTTAACGTTCTTAGGTTCTTACTAGCTTATAATTACTTTAACTTTCTCCAGGTCTATTTATATGCCGTTTATAAAAATAAGAAGCCTAAGGTATAGGACTTCTATTTTATAGAATTTGCATTTATCTATATCTAATTATAGACTAGCTCCTTGTAGGGCTTATAAAATAAGATTAATATATTTCCGATATTCGGTTAGGTTATTACTATATATTAAGATATCGTTAATATAAGCAGTATAAAAGATGTCTAGGTAGGGACGCAGGGTGTTATTTACATAATGTTAAAATAAGCTTAGAGCATTTGCAAGGCCGAATAGCATTATTAAGTATTTAAATAATCTATACTGAGTACGAAATGCAGTAAGCTATTTATCTCCTTTTACTATACGGAGGCGGTTAAATGTAGAGATAATATTAAGCTTTATATAGTAGCGAGCCTTACTTAATTAGTTTGGTGTTTCCTATATTAATAAGATTAAATATTAGTTCTTAACAGTAATGGCGTTAAGAGCTTGGTAGTCTACGCAAAAGCATAGTCCGCCGCCCGGTTTCTTAATAAAGATTACTAGTACGGCTATAGGTAAAGAGCTTACTCTAATAAATCCATTACTTAGGTTCTTATCTAAATACTTCTATAGTACTTAGAGTTTATTTTAGGATATCCTATATAGGGGTCTAAATCTAGGCTGCTTTCCTTCTTTAAGTATAATCTTATAGTCGTATAATCGATATTCTAGTAGCTTATTGGCTTCCTTCTATAAGAATATCTCTAGGCGGTTATAGTACTCTACTAGTACCTTTATAATAGGGTTGGTATACTTTTTTAGTACTAAGGCCTTCTTAATATTAGCTATAGTGATAGCGAAGATTATATATTCGGGTTTCTTAGCAAGTCGCGCTAGTAGAGTAGCTCTAATTATGTGGATATCTAGGGCGTTAAGCGGGCTCTAATCGTCCGTAGTTTCTTTTATAGTTCCTTACTTAATTTTAGGTTTAGTATTAAGTATAGAGTCGGTATTAGATTTGGGTTTAGGTTCTTTAAGTATCCTTTTTATAGTAGAATACTAGTCCTTCTAATATCTTTATATAGTAAGCTTAAGCTTCTACCTAGCTTTAGGCAGTATAGTGCTTAGAGTTAATTTATAGGGTTTAGTGGAATTTTTAGGTCCTTAGTGGATATTAGTAGAAATCTTTCGTTAGTAGAATTTAGTGGAATTCCTAGGTTAGTGAAATCTGGTGGATTTCTTAGGTATAAGGTAAGTATTAGTAGAATTTTTAGGTTAGTGGAATTAAGTAAATTCCTTAGGTACGGAGTGGACAGATATAGAAATTTTAGACTAGTGGATTCTAGTGGATTTTTTAGATTTTAGTTTTAGGTTTAAGTAGCGAGTTATAAGGCACTTCTGCTTATAACGAAAGGCGGTAAATAAAAGCGTAAGGTTGTTTTAATTAATAGTTACCTTATATAGCTTTATCTAGGGTTGTCTAAGAATTACTAGGTAACCTAGGGTGGTAACAAAAAGCCTAATTAGTTCTTTATGGTTTAGGTATTAGAGTCTTAGGTATACTATATAGGTAATTTAGCCTAAGACCGTACGTTTGCCATTAAATCTAAATACGTTAATATGCCAGTTTAGGGGGGTTAGGGTTAAACTATTATCTTACACAAAGATCTTATTAATAAATCCTATGCCACTAGCTCCTATATTAATTAGAACTTAAGTATTAGCCTATTAATTATTCTGCTAAAGACGATAGTTAATGGTTATACTATAATCCTAAGAATTAGAGTTCGTAATATCTAAAGCATCTAATAAGATCCTAAGGCAAAGCCGTTCTGAAGAGCGACTTAACTCTAAAACATGCCTTTTAGTAGTAAGCGGGAAGGGGTTCCTATAGAACGTTAGTTATAGCTTTACCCTTATAAGTAGTGCTTACTAAATACGGGGCTGGAACTAGGTAAAGATCGGGGACGGTAACCGGAAGATCGATACGGTAAACGGTTACTAGTATTAGCCGTTTATAAATCGTGTTTAGGCATAGGGACGGAGTAGTAGTTAACGTAATGTAGTGTTACGGAGTAAGTATAAGCGGCGATAATATATAGTAATGTAAATATTATTAAGCTATGTATATAAACTGTATAAGGAGGTTAAGACGTTACGTAAGGAAAAAAGGTAGGAAAATGGGAAGAAAGGGTATATATTATAGACTTGGCTACTTAGTTAATATATATATAGAGCAGAATAGGATTTAAGTAGTAGTCCTAGCAGAACTTAGTAGAATATAGCAAAATACGGTAGGTTGTCGTTAGATTGCCGTAGATTGCTATTAAATTGCCGTCTTATAATCGGTCTTTAGTTGCTAAGTTAGTAGAAATAGGTAGACGTATATAAGGTGTTATAGAGGTGTCCTATAACATATAGACAGTAGCGGCGCTAAAAGAGCTTAATAAAAATTAAAGCTATTAGCTCTAGAGGCGGGAATTAAAAAAGGAGGCTAAGACTATTTATATATTACTATAGAATGGAAACTCGCCCATTAGAAAGGCCGTAGTTAACTATATTAATTATTAATTTAAGATATAGAGAAATAAAGCAATAAGTAGGCTAGACTTGCATATATATTAGCGCTAAGGGGATAGTAGAAATGCCTTAATATAACTATACTAGAGACTAGCAGTAAATAGAGAAGGAGGCGTAGCGTTAGGAGAAAGGAAAGATAGAGGATAAGAGGAAAAGCAGTAAGAGAAATGGCCTTTTATAGTTAAGGTTAAGGGGCAGTCTTAGCTTGGCCGGGGTTAATAAGCGAGGGCGCCTTACCTATAAAGGAAGCCTCTATTTCCTAATGCAGTTTCCTATATAATAAAATAACTAGATTATTATTACTGCTATCTATAGCGTTAATTAATTTTTAGAATTTTTATAAAGAGCAGAAATGTTGCTTATATAATGGATTACGTAACCTCTAAGAATATATAGATAATTATAGTAATTCCTAACTAAGAACCTTCTTTTTAGCCTTATAGCCTTACTTAGTTACCCTAGCGGCTATATAAGGTGTTTTATATGCATCTAATAAAGCCCTTTATAAGTAGGCTTAGCTATACCTCTAATATTAATAAGATTAGTAAGGGGTAGTCGATTTGTTTAGTTTTTTCTCCCTAATTAATTTCTAATTCCCCTTCTACGTAACTATACTAACTAATTCTATTACGTAATACTACTTAGGACCATATATTAGCAGCTATAACTTCTTTATACTATAGTTAAGATTTTATATATATTGTACTTAGAGCTATTTATAATACCTATTACTTATAAATCTACTATGTTAGGAAAAAATTTACTAGCATTTTCGCAGCATTTGGCGGCATTTGGCGGCTAAATACGCAATCCGCGCACTGTAACGTATAGCGTATAGTATTAACTTAGGTGCGGCATACTACCGCATCTAATAACGCGGTATAGCATACTGCCGCATCTAATAACGTAATGCAGTATACTGCCGCATCTAATAACGCAGTGTAGTATACTGCCGCATTTAGCAACGCGGTATAAGCATACTACTATATCTAATAACGTAGTGCAGCATTCTACCGCATTTAATAATATAGTGTAGTATTCTGCCGTATCTAATAACGTAGTATAGTATACTGCCGCATCTAATAATATAGCGTAGTATACTGCCGTATCTAGCAACGCGGTATAAGTATACTGCTATATTTAATAACGCGGTATAGTATACTGCCGTATTTAATAACGCGGTATAGCTAATTACGCATTTATAGCTACCCGGGTAAGTAGTGCCTTTATTTTATTAAGCTCTCTCTATACTTAATACGCAATTAATATATAATACCCCCCTTACGCATTCTATATATCTTACTTACTTTAAGTAATAAATAAGCGTTACTCTTCCCGCGCATTTAATAGTATTTACTTAGTCTACGCGGTTAGTAATATTTACCTATTCCGCGCAATTAGTATACTTTACTTAGTCTACGCAGTTAGTACCCTTTATTTATTCTACGCAGTTAGTACCCTTTACTTATTCTACGCAGTTAATATTCTTTACTTATTTTATACGCCTAGTATACACTATATAAAGAACATATTTTAACCTAATAGTAGTATAGTATAACCTTAATACGCCTAATAACGCCCTTTAGTTAACCTATTATTTTAAGTTTAATGTTTATATAAGTCCTACCGCGATAGTAATACCACACTATTAAACCCCTAATTGTCTGTATTCTTACTATTATTCTTACTATTATTTTTTCTATCTATCCCACTACCTTCTCTACTCTCATTCTCTTCGTTACTATTATCCTCCCTATCTATTCCACTGCCTTCTCTACTCTTATCCTCTTTATTAGCAAATTCTAGTATTACCGGTTTATCTTTACTCTATAGGCGGGCCTTTATATCCTTTAGTATAGTACTATCTATAATATCTATAACCTTAGACTCGCTAGCAAAAGTATACTATAAGATATAGTAATTATTTCCTATTTCCTATTTATTATTACCTTAAATTTATTTAAGGCGCGCTTAGATAGCGTTAATATTATAGTTATATAGTATTAAAATCGTCTTATTAGTATACTGCGAGAAGGAGACCTTATATATAGTTTTAGGGTTTATTCTTTATAATAAATACGCTAGGCTACTATTATCCTATTATATTATCTTTATTAGCCCGTATATAACAATTAGAATAGCGCGATATTATAATATAGGAAACAGCGGTAAAGTGCTATAGTATACAGTAAGTATTGCGATATAACGTTGCGATATAATTAATATAATATTATATATTTATACTTACAGTATATGGTTATTAAGTAAACCTATTATTATACTTAGGATCTAGTTCCTCTAAATCTTTTATAATATCCTTAAATAGATTACTAATTACTTGCTAAGTCTATAGTATCTTATCTTTAGTTACGTTCTATATCTTATTAACTTATTATAGAAGTAGCCTGCGTAGCCTTTTATTATACTTAGGTTAGTAGCTCTTTTAGGTATTCTATAGTCGCTCCCAACTATTTATAATATACTTTAGTAAGTATAGTAAGAGGCTTTCTATAGATTTACCTATAATTATAGCGTTAGCTTTAAACTTATAAATAACTTATATTCCGCTTCTATAGTCCTTAAAAATATATTAAATTATTACGTATATAAGCTATATTATATTAGCTATAATAGGCAAAAAAAGGTTAGCACTATTTTTATTAAGGGCGAGTAACCTTAGCCTAGTATTAAAGAATACGCGCTTAATATAACGTATAATAATTAGCGCCTTAAATCTTATCTCTCTATCCCAGCCTTAGTTAGTTAGGTATAGTAAAAGGTAGAGTACTAACTAGGCTACCAAGCGTAAAGCAGTTATCTTTAAGTAGTTCCGCTACTTCCTTTACTATAGCCTTAGTATTTAGTTTAAGGTAGTTATAGCTCCTAGCAACAGTATTGCGTACTATATTTATTATATAACACTAAAATACGCTAAGCTAGTTATATAGCTAGAAAATTGGTTAGTATAGTACTACTAAATCTAAAGACCGCGAACCTTATATACTACTGGCCCCGGTAGCATACTTAATGCTTTATTTATTAAGTTTTTATAACAGTCTATAATAGCAATCGCCTCTTTCTACATCTGCTTTATTAGTATGTTTAAACCGCTTATATTTATTTTCGGCTAGAGAGAGAGATAAAGCTCTTTAGGTATAGAGCCTATTATTACTTATATAATAAGACGTGTCTAAGCAATATTGTATATCTTTATATTAACTAGGCTAAGTAGCTACTTTATATATCGTCTAAAGTCATCCTATAGTGGTTATTTATTTAAGTAATATATACGTTTCTTTTAAGTGTAGGTTTTAAATATCTTACGGTCACTTAGGGTTTATAGGCTTTCGTCTAATAAAAATAGAACTGTTTGTTAAAATAACGTTATCGAAATTAATAATAATAGGTTATACTATAGCATATTAATAATAGCCTTGCCTTTTAATAGAGATAGTTACGGTATAGAGCCTAATATTATCCCCTTTAAGATTTAGATTATCTTAGGAGCTACTACTTAATTTATAACGTCTTTATTTACTTTTCTATGGGATAAGTAGGGAATAAGTATATTAGTTTAGTAGAACTATTTAGCTTTTATATATACCTTACTTCTCTAAAAAATACTAAATGGTCTAGAGTTTTATACCTAATATACTTTAAATAATAACCTAGTTAACTTTTATAATATAAATTAGGCATTTTTTACCAAGTATATAAAAAGGAGCTTTAATAAACTTATAATAATAAGTTAGGAGGGCGGCCTAATTATTTATTAGGCTTTATAACGAGGCGATTAGATTACCTTACTATAGCGTAGGGTCCTACTTTATATAATTTTTTTATACTATACAGAAGCCTAGTTCCTTATAATATTTACCTACTTTTAAGGTAGATGGTACGGTGTATAGAATATAAAGGGTAGCTAGCGCGTATAGGGTAATGTATAGTAGTATTATATTCTAGTTTATTATAGTTACGGTAATCTACCCCTTTATTATAATCCGGCGCCGCTAATTATAACTTACTGCTATTTTAGCTAAGTTGTATTTATTTACCGCCTAGTATAAGCCTATTTCCTTATATATACATTAACCTATACCCTATTTATTTACTTAAAATCTTTGTTATATATAGTATTATATATATCCTAATCGCTATAGTTATTTATAAAGAAATAGTCTATAACGTTAATATCCGTTAGTATGAGTAAGATAGGCCTTATAATATAGTTAATATTATATATCTAGAGGGCATCCAGCGTACATTTCGTCCTATTATTAAATAGCTTTATACTCTAAACTCTAAGCATTTCGGTTCTTATATTAATCTTACTACTATTATAAACTTAAAGGGTCTCTACTAATGCACCGGTATATTTTAGGTATTTACCCTTACTATCTAATCGCCTAGTATTCTAGATTATAAGTAGTAGATAAAGCCTCCCTACTTTATTACTATAGAGGCTATTATTTACCTACTTATATTTTTATATTATTACAGCATTATAGCGGGGGGCTCTAGTATTAGCCTATAATGGGGTATATTAAGTAAACACCTTATTAAGCTTATTAGTATTAGTAGCATCTTTCCTAAAGCAAATATAGTATACAACGCTATAATAGATGCTTAAGGGCATCTTTAATACCTAATTGTTATCGGCCTCTAGTTAGTTAATGTCCTAGCCTATTTACCAGATTCTGTTAATCTACTTACGGTATTCCCTTATAAAGGGGGCTAGTTTAGATATAAGGTCGGTAATCTCTATTTAGCGCTATACCTCCTTAACCGTATACTAGATAGATATATTAATTCTCTAGTTTTAAAGTATCTAAGTTATATAGTTATTAAAGTTCTATATATATAAGCGATGTGCGTATATATTAACTGCAGGGCCTAGTTATATTATCTATATTACGCTTATTAGGTCTACTATATTAATTATATTAGTTAACGCCTATAGCTTAAGTTTGTTTTAAAGCATAGTGTTAAGATATATAGTGTTATATTATAGCATCCGCTCTTTATAGTTATTCTATTTATTAGTCCTACGGTAAAATACCTTTTAGAGCTTATATATTTGCTCTAAATACTTTATATCTATACCTCTAATTACTCCTAGTCGCTAAATACTCTCTAAATAATAGGTAATAGCATATAGCTTAGGAATATTAAAGTATAATAGTCCTACCTTGCTTAGTTAA
>Ga0307515_10008164_pt1 | contig 20507 bp, 18 predicted proteins | sample 17_EM_MG_FD_194513 | JGI IMG/M metagenome (GOLD analysis project Ga0307515, IMG submission 194513) | Populus trichocarpa ectomycorrhiza microbial communities from riparian zone in the Pacific Northwest, United States - 17_EM | ecosystem: Host-associated > Plants > Roots > Unclassified | place...
GGCAAGAGCGCGGCGATCATCGATTTCGGCCGGATCAAGCTGAAAGGCTGGGTCGCCTGGTGGATCTGGGGTCTTGCCCATATCTACTTCCTGATCGGCACCCGCTCGCGCTTCTCCGTCGCCTGGAGCTGGCTGTGGATCTATTTGAGCGGCCAGCACAGCGCCCGGCTGATCACGCAAAAGGAGACGATGCGGGAGGAGGGGGAGGCCTTCGAGAAGGCCCGATGAGTCGCGCATCTCTGGATGGGCACTTATCTGGCAGAAGCGCCAACCCACCCTCCCTCACCTGTCCTCGGGCTTGACCCGAGGGATGTCACAGGAATCCAGTCATGGCGCGTCTGCGCCGTGAATGACTCTCATCCAAACAAGAATGTCTATCGCGCCCAAAGACTTGGGCGCACTGGATTCCTGTGACGAGCACAGGAATGAGGGAAGAGAAGTGGGCGCCAGCATTTCATTCGGGCTTGCTGGCCCGCTCGGACAGAAGCACGGCACAGCGTTATGCGCATAATCACCTCGACAGTGAAAAAGGCGGCCCCCAAAGGAGCCGCCTTTCGTTTTCTCAGGCCGCGAGCGAGGCGATGTCGATGACGAAGCGGTAGCGGACGTCGCTCTTGATGACGCGCTCATAGGCTGCGTTGATGTTCTGGATGTCGATCGTCTCGATTTCGGAGACGATGTTGTGCTCGCCGCAGAAGTCGAGCATCTCCTGGGTTTCCTTGATCGAGCCGATGCCGGAGCCGGCGAGCGTCTTGCGGCCGCCGATCAGTGAGAAGGCGTGGACCGGAACCGGGTGTTCGGGCGCGCCGACGACCACCATGGCGCCGTCGATCTTCAACAGGCCGAGATAGGCGTTCCAGTCGATCACTGTGCCGACGGTGCAGATGATCAGGTCGAAGCTGCCGGCGAGTTTCTTGAAGGTGTCGGCATCGCTCGTGGCGTAATAGTGGTCGGCGCCGAGCTTCAGGCCGTCTTCCTTCTTCGACAGAGACTGGCTGAGCACGGTGATTTCGGCACCCATGGCATGGCCGAGCTTCACGCCCATGTGGCCGAGGCCGCCCATGCCGAGGATCGCGACCTTCTTGCCGGGGCCGGCATTCCAGTGGCGCAGCGGTGAATAAAGAGTGATACCGGCGCAAAGCAGCGGAGCGCCCGCATCAAGCGGAATATTGTCGGGGAAGGACAGGACGTAGCCTTCCTTGACGACGATCGAATCCGAGTAGCCGCCATAGGTCGGCGTCGTGCCGTCGGCCTCGACGTCGTTATAAGTCTGGACGATGCCCGGCATGTATTGTTCGAGATCGAGATCGCGCGTGGCGCAGCCGACGCAGGAATTGACGAAGCAGCCGACACCGACGCGGTCACCGACCTTGAACCGGGTGACCTTGGAGCCGACGGCGGAAACGACGCCGGCAACCTCGTGGCCAGGCACCATCGGATATCTGGAATTGCCCCATTCGTTGCGGGCCTGGTGGATGTCGGAATGGCAGACGCCGCAATATTGAACCGCGATGACGACATCGTCATCGTTGGGTTCGCGGCGCTCGAAGGTGAAGGGGGTCAACGGTTGCGACGCGTCGGTCGCGGCATAGCCTTTTGCAATAGCCATCTGAAGCTTCCTTTGGGGTTGGGAGGGGAAGAGCTGAGATGGTGAAGCTTGCACCAGATCGCGGCCCGACCGTTAGAGCGATCCTCCGAGCTTTATGCACAATCCTGCAAAAATGACGGGCCTGCAAAAATGACGGGGCCGGCTGTTTTACAAACGCCAAAGCCGCCTTACATAGAAGCTATCCCACAGGCGTCGGACAAAAAGAGTTGCGCATGACATTGCCTTTCAGCCCCTATCAGGAGATCGCCGACATCGCGATGCGCTTCACGCCCGATGATGGCGAGTTTCCAACCGCGATCGGCAATCTCTTCCTCAGCCGCCGCTCCAATCCCAGCAGTCCGCTGCACGGCAGCTACCGGCCCTGTTTTGCACTGGTGGTGCAGGGGGCAAAGAGCCTGCGGCTCGGCGCCGAACACATCAACTATGCCAGAGGGGACTATCTTCTGACCTCGCTCGACCTGCCGGTTGCCTGGCGCATCGCGGAGGCTAGCCCCGAGGTTCCGCATCTCTGTGTCGCGTTGACGATCGACTCGGAGAAGCTGCTGGAGTTGCTCAGCCGTATCGATATCCCCCGGCCGCCCGCCCATACGGACGGGCAGCGCGGAATGGTGGTGAACGTCGCGCCGCCGGAGCTTCTGGATGCCGCCGTCCGGCTGCTGCGCTTGCTTGATCGTCCAGACGAGATTCCGGCGATGGCGCCGCTGATCGAGCAGGAAATTCTCTATCGGGTGCTAACCGGGCCGGACGGCGCGCGGCTGATCAACATCGCCACATCGGACAGTCACAGCAACAGGATCGCGCGCGCTGTCGCATGGTTGAAGGAGAATTTCGCCCGGCCGCTGCGCATCGAGGACCTTGCCGACCGCGTCAGCATGAGCGTGTCGTCCTTCCATCATCACTTCAAGTCGGTCACGGCGATGACGCCGGTACAGTATCAGAAGCAGCTTCGCCTGCACGAGGCGCGCCGTCTGATGCTCCTGGAGCGCCTCGATGCGGGCACGGCCGGCCACCGCGTCGGCTATCAAAGCCCGTCACAGTTCAGCCGCGAATACAGCCGCCTTTACGGCGCCTCGCCGGCTCGCGATGTCGACGGCGAACGCGAGATCATGGCGGCGGAATAGAATGCCGCGCGTTCAGCTACGCGTGGGGTCGGCCTTGCGACTAGGGCAATCGTTAAAGGATGTTTGACGTTTCGTCGCTAGTCTGGCGCCGAACATCAAGCAGGCACCGATGTCCGCATGACGCAAGCACCACTTCTTTCCATCGTCGCGCCTTGTCATAACGAGGCAGAGGGCCTGCGCGAGTTCTGCCGCCGCGCCGCTGCTGCCGCTCAAAGCGTTGCCGGCGATGCCTTTGAGGTGATTCTCGTCGATGACGGTTCGTCCGACCGCACCTGGGAGATCATTTCGGATCTGTCGGCCGATGTGCCGCAAGTGCTCGGTGTTCGTCTTCTGCGCAATCACGGCCACCAACTGGCATCGACGGCGGGTCTTTCCGTGTCGCGGGGTGAGCGCGTGCTCCTGATTGACGCCGATCTTCAGGACCCGCCCGAGCTGCTTTTGATGATGATGCCGATCATGGAGCGCGGCGCCGACGTCGTTTACGGTCAGCGCACGCGCCGCCAGGGTGAAACCTGGTTCAAGCTCGCCTCCGCTTCGCTTTTCTATCGGGCCCTGTCCAGGCTCGCTTCCGTGACCATCCCGCGCGATACCGGTGATTTCCGGCTGATGCGCCGGCGCGTCGTCGATATCCTGCTGGCGATGCCGGAGCGCGATCGCTTTATCCGCGGCATGGTCAGCTGGATCGGCGGCAGGCAGGTGGCTCTCCCTTACGAGCGTGACGCCCGCTTTGCCGGCACGACGAAATATCCGCTACGCAAGATGATCAATTTTGCGCTCGATGCGATCACCAGCTTTTCGACGACGCCGCTGCGCATCAGCACATGGCTCGGCATGATCAGCGCCGGCGTCGCGATCACGCTGCTTGTCTACACGTTCGTTCGCTGGCTGGAAGGCGAAACCGTCACCGGCTGGTCGTCGATCATGGCCGCCCTGAGCGCATTCAGCGCCATCCAGTTGATCTGCATCGGCATCATCGGCGAGTATCTCGGTCGTCTCGTGCAGGAGAGCAAGAAGCGGCCGATGTTCATGATCGAGACGATCCTGCGCGGCGACGAACACGCCGAGCTGTCGGCCTCCTTTTCGGAGATGAGCGCCGGCGACAAGCGCGCCGCGCTGGATGCGGCCTTTGCATCCGGTGAGCAGCCGCGGTCGCAAAAGAACAGCCGGATCGGATAATGGACCAGATTGCCACGCCTGCCTTGGCGGCCGCCGAGCCTGAGGAATTGACTGCTAGACAGGATTCCAACGCCGCGATCGTCGCTTTCGTCGGGCTTGCAGCAGCCCTGGTGGTGCTGTTTCGCTTTCCGCCGGTTCTCGATTACGCCAATCATTATGCCCGGATTTGGCTCCTTTCGGGTGGGATCGGCGAGCAGCCATTTCCGCAGATTTATGCGGTCGATTGGGACCGTACCTTCACCAATGTCGGGATCGACCTTCTCGCCATCTGGCTGGGGCCGCTTGTCGGCGCCGACAGGCTTGCGAGGGCTTTGCTTTTCCTGGCGATCGTGCTGCCGCCGCTCGGCGCGATCGGCCTGCACCGCGCGCTTTTCGGTGGCCGGCACTACTGGCAGACCGCCATCCTGTCGCTCGCCTGGTGCGCCACCATGATCGGCGGCTTCATCAACTTCCAGATCGGCCTCGGCATGGCGCTCGCCTTCGCCTGCATCGACCTGCGGCTGCAACGAGGAAATCCTGCCCTGGTTTTCGCCTGGCGGCTCGCCGCCGCGCTGTTGCTGACGGTGATGCACATCTTCTCGCTCGGCTTCTATATGGCGATCGTCTGCGGACTCGAATTTTCCTGGCGCATCGACATATTGCGATCGAAGGCGGGTCTGGTCAGGCTCGTCAGCCGCGTGGCGCTGGCGCTTTGCGCCTGCGTCCTGCCACCGTTCGCGCTCTATCTCCATATTCCAGCTTTGCCCAGCGCCGATAGCAACGACCTTGGCCTTGTCTGGAACGACGGCGTCGTGCTGATTGTCATGAATCTGCTCTCCGCCATCATGACCTATGTCCCGGTGGTGGATGTCGTGCTGGTTCTGCCGCTGATCCTCATCTGCACGCGTGCGGCCCGCGCGGGCGACATCCGCCTGCACGCGGGGCTTGCCGTTGCCGCCTGCGGCCTGCTGCTCCTGTCCTGTACTGTACCTCGTGACATGCTCGGCACCGGATGGATCAGTTGGCGCTTTCCGATCATGACGGCGCTCGTCGCCATGGCGATGGTGTGCCCCTTCGCCAATCTCACGCGACGGCAGGCGCTGTTGCTGGCGCTCGTCATCAATCTCGCGGTCTTCGGCCGTACCGGCTGGGTCGGCTGGAACTGGTGGCTGGCACAGAAGGACTTTGCTGCCGTCGAGAGTGTGCTCAAAAAAGTACCGGCCGGTGCGGCCGTGCTGCCTCTGGGGCATGGACCCGAAACGGTGAGCAGCCTTGCCCACTCCAACCGGTATTTTGTCTTGGGAGAAGATACCTTTCGGCATCTGCCGACGCTCGCCGTGCCCTTTTCGCATGCTTTCGTGCCGACGCTCTTCACTGCGAAAGGCAAGCAGCCGCTATCCGTTCTGTCGCCGTGGTCGGAAATCGCGGTTCCCGAAGGTAATCTGATATCGATCGGCGTGCTTTCATGCCCGGCACTGATGCAGGCATACAGAGACTTTGCGCCTTATCTGTCGGATTGGCGCAGGCGTTTCGATTTCGTCCTCGTCGCCAATGCCGATGTCCCCGACTATTATGTCGGCAACATCATGCCGGCGGGCCTGACGCTGGTCGAAGATGCCGGCTTCGCGAAGCTTTACGCGATCGACAAGGCGATGCCGGCTGAGCTTCTCTCGATCCCCGCCGGCTGCGCTAACGCGCTGTAGGCTGAGTTTCTTCGCGGATCAATTGCCTCCGGACGATTGGATCATGATCGCGGACGCCATCCGATATACGGGTGATATGCCGTCAGCCGGGGAATTTCAGCGCCTTGTCGGCACGGCATTTGGCGAGCTTCAGCTGGCGGAAGGAGAGGATACGGGTGATACGTTCCTTGCCATCAGTCTCCACACTCATGCAGGCGCAGGCATAGCCGTAATTGCCGTTGGTTCTGACATAGTCATGTTCTGATATGTCGGAGATCAGCTCCATGCCTTCCACCTCGCCGGCATCGTCGCCCTGGGTCATGATCGTCCAGGTGTTCTCCGCGTCCTCCAGCCACCAGTTGGCGGGCGTCGGATTCTCGAGCCAGCCGCAGCGCGTTTCGGCTGCCTGTGCGTTTGCGGCGATGGCGAGCGCTGTGGTGATGACTGCGGCGGCTATCCGGTATTTCATCGGCTCTTCCTCATCGCCAGATTTCAATTGTTGATCGCCGTGATCGCCCAGTGGCTCGCCTCGCAGGCGTCGTCCTCGCAGATCGCGCCCATCCAGACGGCGCCGTCGGCGAGCATGACACCGTCGCTGTTGACGAAGAGATCCTCGTATTGCTGGCGCCCGACGGCGCGGCGCGTTTCCGGCGTCACCAGATCGTCGAAATTGTCGATGAAATCCTTGGCGTTCTCGACATCGTAGGTCTCGCCGTTGGCCTTGACGGTCAGCGGGTATTCGGCAAGCCCGGCAATGGTTTCGGCATCACCCGAGCGCATTGCCAGAACAAGATCACGCAGCGGCCGGTCGAAGCCTGCGGCATCTCCGTGCAATTCCTCGATCCTGTTGTAGACGTCGCTGTCCGATTGCGCGAAGGTTGGCGTGGCGGCAAGGAGCGTTGCGCCAAGCAGGAAAAAAGCGGCATATCTCAGTGGCATCGAAGGCTCCAGATGGGCGGCGTGGCGGCAGCTTATGCGATCCAGGAGATTCGCGCCTGTCCAATTGTGGTGTTTCCGCTGGGCGCCGTCGACTGAAAAAACCTTGTAAAAAATTCATGCCATAGCTTCTTGACGGCGCGATCGGTTTGTCGCATAAACCTCGCGAACCGTACCGTACGGTACGTATATGGGAGCCATGACAGTGTTAGTCGATACTGCAGAGCCGAGCGAATTTTCGCCGCGCCAGAACGCCGTTCTGGAGCAGGCGCTGCAGTTGCTCGTCGATGGCGGCGAAAAGGCGCTGACGACCTCGGGTGTGGCGCGCGCTGCCAATTGCTCGAAGGAAAGCCTCTACAAGTGGTTCGGTGATCGCGACGGGCTGCTGTCGGCGATGATCGCCTATCAGGCGAGCAAGGTGCGCACCTTCGAGCGCAACGGCGAGCGGCTGACGGCGGCAAGCCTGCACGACCATGTCGTCATCTTCGCGCGCGACCTGCTGGAGGTTCTGGCCGGCGACGTCTCGCTGGCGCTGAACCGGCTGGCGATCGGCCAGTCGAACCGCGATGGCTCGAAGCTCGGCAAGCTGCTGCTCGAACGCGGCCGCCGCCAGATCGACCGCCGCGCCATGGCGCTGATCGATGCCGGAAAAAGGGCAGGGCTGCTGCGCTTTTCCGATGCCGACGAAGCCTATCACACGCTTTATGGCCTTGTTGTTTCCGATCTGCATGTGCGCATGCTGCTCGGCGAACCAGGCCTCAAGGATACCGCGCGTCAGGCGGAAAGGGCGGTGACCGCCTTCCTCCGGCTTTATGGTACGGACAAGGTTCTGGCGGAGATGCCGGTTCTCGGCTGATTTCGCTTTTATTGACAGTCAACAAGACAAGCAAAGGGAAGGAACTTCAAATGCGCGTCTATTACGATCGTGATGCCGATCTCAACCTCATCAAGTCCAAGAATGTCGTCATCGTCGGCTACGGCTCCCAGGGTCGCGCGCACGCGCTGAACCTCAAGGACAGCGGCCATTCAAACGTCGTCATCGCTCTCAAGGCCGGCTCGCCGACCATCAAGAAGGCAGAGGCCGACGGCTTCAAGGTCATGACCGTTGCCGACGCAGCCAAGTGGGGTGATCTCTTGATGATGGCCACGCCTGACGAACTTCAGGCCGACATCTACAAGGCGGAAATCGCGCCGAACATTCGCGACGGCGCTGCGATTGCCTTCGCCCACGGCCTCAACGTGCATTTCGGCCTGATCGAGCCGAAGGCTTCGGTCGACGTCGTCATGATCGCGCCGAAGGGCCCGGGCCATACGGTTCGCGGCGAATACCAGAAGGGCGGCGGCGTTCCCTGCCTTGTCGCCGTTCACCAGAACCCGTCGGGCAACGCGCTTGAACTCGCTCTCTCCTACGCCTGCGGCGTCGGCGGCGGCCGTTCGGGCATCATCGAGACCAACTTCCGTGAAGAGTGCGAAACCGACCTCTTCGGCGAGCAGGTCGTTCTCTGCGGCGGTCTGGTCGAGCTGATCCGCGCCGGTTTCGAAACGCTGGTTGAAGCCGGTTATGCGCCTGAAATGGCCTATTTCGAATGCCTGCACGAAGTGAAGCTGATCGTCGACCTGATCTATGAAGGCGGCATCGCCAACATGAACTACTCGATCTCGAACACGGCCGAATGGGGCGAATACGTCTCCGGCCCGCGCATCATCACCGCCGAGACCAAGGCCGAGATGAAGCGCGTGCTCAAGGACATCCAGACCGGCAAGTTCACCTCCGAATGGATGCAGGAATACCGGTCGGGCGCGGCCCGCTTCAAGGGCATCCGCCGTAACAACGACAGCCACCAGATCGAGGAAGTCGGCGCCAAGCTGCGCGGCATGATGCCCTGGATCGGCAAGAACAAGCTGGTCGACAAGAGCGTGAACTAAGCGGTTTCAGATTGTGATTATGCGAGGCCGGGGCGCAAGCTCCGGCCTTGTTATTTGGTCTCGAAAAGACGAGGTTTCTGACTAGTCAGGAGAAGACCGATGCGTCAGTAGCAAGTGCAGGATGCGAAAGCCCGGTTCAGCGAAATGCTGGATGCCTCGCTTAAAGAAGGGCCACAGCTTGTTTCCAAGTGCGGCGAGCCGAAGGCAGTGCTGGTGTCGCTCGACGAATGGGAGAGCCTTAAGCAAAGGGCGAGACCTACGGCGAAAGAGTTGCTTCTCGCACCAGAGCCGAGATTTGAACTCGATATTCCGTCCAGAGGCGGATGGAAGCTGCGCAAGCCGCTCGCCTTCGATTGACGTGTTATCCTCGACACCAACGTCATATTAGAGGCGCATAAAGCCGCATAGGGCCGTCTTGAGCTGATTCAACAGCCTTGCTGAAGGGAGTTTTCATATTGCCAAGATCACCGCTGGCGAGATTCAGGCCAGCATCGAGATGACCCGCCGGCAGGATGCTGGTAAGGCTCGGGAAATTGAGGGGTGAATAGAGTAGAGAGGCTGCGCGAAAGCTCTGGCCTTTATCGTTGAGCACTTACCCTGAGCCAGCGGGTCGGCTTGCCATCATACCCGCTGCCGTCGCTTTCGCCGATAGTGATGTTCTGCCAGCCGCCTTTCGTCAGCAGCTCTGACAGCCAGTCGGCGGAGGGGTAGTTGTAATAACGCCCGAAACCGTCATGGCCCTCGGCTTCTCCAGCCTTGAAGCTCGCGTGAATGACGCCGCCGGTCCTCAGGGCGCGGCGGATACGGGCGAAGACATCAGGCAGTTCCGGCCGCTGGACGTGGAGAAGGCTTGCGTGCGCCCAGATGCCGTCGAAGGCACTTTCGGTATCGAGTTCTTGGAACAGCATAATCTTCACCGGCCTGCCGATCAGTGCTTCAGCCTGTCTTGCAAGTTCGGCCGAGCCGTCGGTCGGCGTCACGTCGAAACCCTGCGACAGCATGTAGGCGCTGTCCTGCCCGCCGCCGCAGCCAAGTTCGAGGATCGCGGCTCCCGGCTCAAGCTTGGCGAGGAAGGCATCGAGCTGCTGTTTCGGCAGGCTGCGTGCGCGTTTGGCGTATGTCTCGGCGTTTTCGGCGTAGAAGGATGCGGTACGGTCGGGATGCATCTCAGGCTTTCTTATCGATATAGATGACGCGATCGAGATCCTTGAAATGCGCGTCGCAGGTCAGGATATCGGCATCGTGATGCTCGGCCGTCGCATAGATGATCGCGTCGGCGGTTGCGAGTTTATAGGCGGCGGATATTTCGGCGGCGCGGCGAGCAAGTGTCGTGTCGAGAGGTACCACCGTGCATGTTGCCGTATAGGCGAAGAAGCTGTCGACGGCTTCTTCGTTTCTTTCCCGGCCAAGCCATTTGGAAAGCTCGAGCTGTACGATCGTTGGAACGATGCATTGATCGCGCACCGGAATTTCGGCTTCAAGCCGCGTTCCGGCGGTGCTTTTCGTCAGCCATTCGATCCATGCCGAACTGTCGATCACGCGCATCAGAAGCGGTCGTTCCGATCGCGGTAGTTTTCCTTATCCGCACCCTCGGCGATGCCGCGAAGGTCGGCAAGCGTCGGGACCGGCATCAGCAGCACGCCTTTGCCTTTGGGGATGAACACAAATTCTTGTCCGGCCGACCAGTGCTGCTGCTCACGCACTTCCTTCGGAATGGAGATCTGGAACTTTGTAGAGAGGGTTGCGGTTGCCATTCTTACCTTTCCTCTATCGATTGATAGATAGTAAGAATACAGCTGGCATCGGTCAATGGCGAACCGCTTTCCGCATCGATGCAATTCCGTTGTCTAGCGACTGACTCGAACAAAAAACCGGGCGGTGCGCCCGGTTTCGAAATTGTTGCTGTATTCCACCCGTCGGGAACTCTGCCGCGCGCCTGATATCTTGAGTTCAGGTCAGGATGCGGCGAGTCCAGCCGCGCTCATCGTTCGTGACGCCCTTCTGCAGGCTGACGAGTTGCTGGCGCAATTCGCTGGTCAGCTTGCCGGTCTGTCCGTCTCCGACCAGGAACTCGCCGCCGGCATGTCGAACCAGGCCGATGCCCGCGAGGACCGCGGCCGTGCCGCAGGCGAAGGCTTCGACGAGCCTGCCACTGGCAGCGTCAGCCTGCCATTCCGAAAACGAGTAGGGACGCTGATCGACGTGCAAGCCCTTTTCTTCGGCGAGCACGATCACCGAGGCTCGCGTGATGCCAGGCAGGATCGTGCCGCCAAGGGGCGGGGTCACCACCGATCCGTCGTTCATCACGAAGAAGACGTTCATGCCGCCGAGTTCTTCGACCCAGCGATGCTCTGCTGCATCAAGGAAGACGACCTGATCGCAATCCTTCTTCGCTGCTTCAGCCTGCGCCACGAGGCTCGCTGCATAGTTGCCGCCGCATTTAGCGGCACCGGTGCCGCCTGCGGCTGCGCGGGTATAGGCGGTCTCGACCCATAGGGAGACAGCCTTCGCGCCGCCCTTGAAGTAAGCGCCGACCGGAGAGGCGATGATGCAGAAGATATATTCCTGGGCCGGACGAACGCCGAGGAACGCCTCGTTGGCGAACATGAACGGGCGAAGGTAGAGGCTGGCGTCACCTGAGGGGATCCAGGCCTTGTCGACACGGACCAGCTCTTCGACCGCCTTCAGGAAGAGTTCTTCCGGCACGGGAGGCATCGCCATGCGGGTTGCCGACTGCGCGAAGCGGCGGGCGTTCTCTTCAGGCCGAAAGAGGAGAATCCGGCCATCGTCTGCCTTGTAGGCCTTCATGCCTTCGAAGATTTCCTGGGCGTAGTGCAGCACGGCGCTTGCAGGATCGAGCTCCAGAGGGCGCCTCGGCGTAACCTTTGCATCGTGCCAGCCTTTGTCGGCAGTCCATCGTGCCAGGACCATATGATCCGTGAAGACCTTGCCGAAGCCGGGCGTTTCCAGTGCCTGGATGCGGTCGGCGTCGGAGACGGGAGACTTGTGGAATTCGATTTTGATTTCAGGAGAGGCCGACGTCGCGGTCATTGATGGCACCTTGATAGTACATTGAATGGTGGCGGCGACACTACTGCCGCCGAGCCGGTCTTGGAAAGAGCTGAATCAGCCGGTTTCGGCTTTGATCAGAGGAATAATCGCTTGATGAGGCGGACGTCGAGCAGCAAATTCGGATTAAGCGCCTCCGATATTGGATGACGTCCGCGTCCAGCGAAATTCCGAACGTCAGTGGCACCCCGTTCGCTAATCTCCTACCAAGGCTTTCGAATACAAGATCCGGAACTTGTCACCATGACAAGAAGATAGGTCAGTATTGTTGACATAAATGCACCGACATGGTCTGCTGGCGGGATAGAAAATATGAGGAAACCCCATGCTGAACTGGGACACCATGTTTGCGTCGCGCTCTTCGCGCATGCGCGCATCCGAAATCCGCGAACTGCTGAAGCTTCTCGACCGGCCCGATATCATTTCCTTTGCCGGCGGCATTCCGGATCCGGCGCTGTTTCCGGATCGGGAATTCAAGCAAGCCTATGCCGATATTTTCGAAAGCGCAGCTGTTAATTCGGCGCTGCAATATTCGGTTAGCGAGGGCTACAAGCCGCTGCGCGAATGGCTGGTGCAGCAGATGGCGGGCCTCGGCATCCCCTGCGATCTCGACAATGTCTTCATCGTTTCCGGCTCGCAGCAGGGGCTTGATTATCTCGGCAAGCTCTTCCTGTCGCCTGATGATACAGCACTCGTCACCGCGCCGACCTATCTCGGCGCGCTGCAGGCCTTCAACGCCTACGAGCCGGCCTACGATCAGCTGACGCCGAACGGCAACCGCACGCCTGAGTCCTATCGCGCGGCCGCTTCCGCTGTGGGCGGCAAGGTGAAGTTCGCCTATCTCTCCGCCGACTTTTCCAATCCGACCGGCGAAACGGTCGATCTCGATGGCCGCCGCAAGGTGCTGGCGCTGGCCGAAGAACTCGACATCGCCGTCATCGAGGATGGGGCCTACCAGTCGCTGCGTTACGACGGCGATCCGATCCCGCCGATCCTGGCGCTCGAAATCGCCGAGAAGGGCCACATCAACGATACGCGCACGATCTATTGCGGCAGCTTCTCGAAGACACTGGCGCCCGGCCTTCGCGTCGGCTTCATCGTCGCCAATGCGCCCGTCATCCGCAAGCTGGTGCTGATGAAGCAGGCGGCTGACCTGCATTCCTCGACGATCAATCAGATGGCGATTTCGCACGTCGCCGAGCGCGGCTTCGATGCGCAGGTCGCCAAGATCAAGGCGGTCTATAGCCGGCGCCGCGATTGCATGCTGGCAGCCCTCGACAAATACATGCCTGAGGGCACCAGCTGGACGAAGCCGGAAGGCGGCATGTTCATCTGGATCACACTGCCTGAGGGCATGGACGGCGCCAAGCTGCTGGCGAAATCGCTGGAGACCGCCAAGGTTGCCTTCGTGCCCGGCAAGGCCTTCTTCGCCGATGGGTCAGGCGCCAACACCTTCCGCGTCAGCTTCTCCTGCGCCAACGAGCAGATGATCGAAGACGGCATCGGCCGCTTGGGCGCGTTGGTCTCGGCCGAAATCGGCAGCTGACCCAGGCAGGCGGGCAGGGCGCCGATCAGAAGATCGTCGTCCAGCCCTCGTTTGCCGTTTCGCTCTTGCCATAGCCGACGCGGTCGGCGACGGCGCCTTCGCCATTGCGAAGAATGATGTCGCCGCCCTTGTTGGCAAGCTGGGGGCCGCCGGCTGCGGCATCGAGCGCCACGGTGCGCAGCTCGCCCGCCGCAAGCGATCCCGACAGCGTCTGGGTGCGGCCGTTATCGTCCTCCAGCTTCCAGCCTTCGAGTGATGCCGCCATGTCGGAGCGGTTGATGATCGTTACCGTTTCGGCCTCGGTGCCGCCTTTGCCGTTCACCGGATTGATCAGCGCGGCGATGATGCGCAGCGACGAGGCGACGATCGGCTGCGGCCGGCGCGTGCCTTCACCGCGGCCCTGGCCGCCGCTGCTGTCGGAAACAGGATGGCCGGTTTCGGCGTTGGTGTTCCAGCTCTGTGACTGGAAGCAGAGGAAGATCGCCGCCCATTCGTCGGTGTCATTGAAATGGACAAGCAGTGCGCCGTCCTGGTTCGGCGCATTGGTGGCCTTGAAGCTGCCGCCGTCGCCCTGGTTCATGTGAATGTCGTGGATGCCGTTGCCCGGCTCGAAATGGAAATATTCGTCCGACTTGTTGTTCTCAGGCCCCCATGCCTCGCCGAAGGCATAGAAATGCACGTCGGAATCGGCAATGCCTTCCTGGACGATCGGCTCGATGAAATCGCGCAGGTCGTTCTTCGGGCCGGAGAGCTGGAAGGGCGCGACATTCATGTCCTCGCGCTCGATCAGCCCGCCGCGGACATAGTCGATTGCCAGCTTCGGATGGTCCTTGCGGATATCGGTCAGGCCCATCGGCAGGGTTTCCAGTGCATCCGTCAGCGCCGGGTGCTTGAAATCGACGACATTGGCGTAGAGCAGGTCGTGCGGCGATTCCTTGGAGCGGACGTTGAGCGCGATGCGATAGCTGACGCCGTTCGCCTCGATGCGGATCTCGATATGGGGATCGTTGTCGTCGTCGAGGGCAAGCGCGCTGGCCGTACCCTTCAGGACCTTGTAGTTCTTCAGCATGGCGAACCTCGCGGGATGGGCGGGGCCATACGTTAACACGGCGAAAGTGCATCTTTTGTGACGTCTGTCTTTCGCCGTGCAATGCTGCGTCGGCCTTTCGCCACTTTATTGCTGGAGATGCGGCCCGAAAAGCTCGAGATCGGCTTCACCAAGCCTGTCACTGGCTGAGTTCAACTGGTGCCAGTAGGGATAGATTACCGGCGGCAGGCTGACCGCGTCGAGGCGCTTGCGCTCTTCGTCCGTGAGCTTCAGCTCGGCAGCGGCGATGTTGTCGCGAAACTGGGCTTCGGTGCGGCCGCCGATGATGACCGAGGTTACCGCCTTGCGGCCGATCAGCCAGGCAAGCGCCACCTGTGCGGCGGAAACACCGCGCTCCTCGCCGATTGCCACCAGCGTCTCGACGATGTTCCAGAGGCGGTTCTCGTCGCGGATCGGCGGTTCGGTCCAGCCGGCGAACTGGCGTGTGCCTTCAGGCGCCGCCTGGTTGCGGCGGTGCTTGCCGGAGAGCAGGCCGCCGGCAAGCGGGCTCCAGACCAGCACGCCGAGCCCCTGGTCGATCGAGATCGGCAACAGTTCGTATTCGGCGTCGCGGGCTTCCAGCGTGTAGTGGATCTGCTGGCTGATGAAGCGCTGGTATTTGTATTCGTTGGCGATCCCGAGCGCCTTCATGATGTGCCAGCCGGAATAGTTCGAGCAGCCGACATAACGCACCTTGCCCTGCCTGATCAGGGTGTCGAGCGCTTCCATCGTCTCTTCCAGCGGCGTCTGGCCGTCCCATTCATGCACCTGGTAGAGGTCGATGACATCGGTCTTCAGGCGCTTGAGGCTCGCCTCGCATTCGCGGATCAGATGATAGCGCGACAGGCCGCGGTCGTTCGGACCATCGCCCATGCCGAAGCGGGCCTTGGTGGCGAGGAGCACGCCCTGCGGTCGCTTGCCGCCGAGCACATTGCCGATGATATTTTCGGATTCGCCATCGGAATAGACATTGGCGGTGTCGATGAGGTTGATGCCGGCATCGATGCACATGTCGACCATTCTGCGCGCCTCGGCAACGCCGAGTTCGCCGACGGTTTTTGCCCAGCCGACGCCGCCGAAGGTCATCGTACCCATGGTCAGCGTCGAAATCTTCAGGCCGGAACGGCCGAGCAGACGATATTCCATTGAAATTCCTCCTTCATCGAAACGTGAGTGACGTAACGCACAGCGGCGCTATGACAAGTGCCCGCCCATGCCTGCGCAAGCCCGCGTATGAAATCACTGGCGGGCGAGGATGATCAGACGGTCGGCCTCGGAAAAGGCGAGAAGGTCCGATTTCCCCGGATTGACGACGACGCCGGAAAGATTGCGGGCGTCGGCTTCCCCCTGCCGTTGCCGACGATAGCCGATCGCGACCTCGCCACGGCGCAGCGCCGCAAGGCAGATCGTATAGAAGGTCAGCGGCTTGTCGATCGAGACATAGTCCGTGACCGGGCGCATGTAGATTTCCGAACCGTCCTCGTCGAGCAGTTCGTCGAAGATTGCCGCCATCTGGCCGTTCTCGGAGGCCTGCGCCAGCATCAGGCTGACGAGCTTGTTGCTGACGACGAAATCGTCGGCGCGGGTGACAGCGGCAAGCTCGCGGTTGCGCACGTCGATCATCTCGCTGACGATGCCGATGTGACGGCCGGTCTTCTCGGCAATCCGGCGCAGCTGCAAAAGGGTGACGAGCGTGCGCGTATCGGCCGGCTGGGCAGCCATGTGGTCGGAATAGCCGAGCACCAGCACGTGGTCGTAGGCGGGAATATCGAGGTCGTCGAGTTCGGCGCGGTTGCTGGTGTCGGTCACGCGGCAGCTGACGGCCATGTTGTCGTTCGCAAGCGTCAGGCCGCGAACCTCCCCCTCGATATCTGGCGTATCGGCCGCGATGGTGAGTTGCGAGCCGGGGGCGACATAACGCGACAGCTCGCGGGCGATGATCGGGCCGCGGCGGTTCCAGCCGAGCATCAGCGTGCGTTCGGCCTTTGCCTCGCGTGTCACGGGGGCCACGATCGCTTCCTTGTCGACGCGCATCTCGGCAGCGCCGCTTTTGATCGCGGCATCGTCCTCGGCGATGATGATGGCGCGCTCGCCGGGCAGGAAGATCCGGTTTGCCGGTGGGTTGAGATGGACCTCGCCTTCATTGTCGCAGAAGCCGATCAGGGTCGAGGTCTCGTACATCATCACGGCGGCGCCGAAGCTCTTGCCCGAGAGTTCGGGCTGTTCGAGCGTATAGATCTCGCAGCCTTCGAAATCGAGCAGTTCGGAATAGACGCCGCTCAGGCCCGACTGGCGGCTGGAATGGGCGACGATGCGCGAGATCAGGTCGTCAGCAAGCACCAGCTGCAATTCCTTGCCGCCGACAATGCGCGCCACCTCGGCATTCCTGGTGTCGCGGATTTCGGCGGCGATCTGGTAGGGCTCCTGGCGGCGGCCCGGATCGTTGACGAGGGCAAGCACCGTCTTGATGACCTCGGAATCGGCATGATCGCCCTCCGGCGAGAGAACGATGATCGAGCGCGACGTATGCGGGTTGACGATGTTGATGTCGTAGAGATCTGTGGGATCGCCGCTGCGGCAGATGATGCGGGTATTTCTGAGATCGCCGATCTTGTCGGCAAGCTCGTCTTCCATCTCCACCTTGTCCTTGGCCGCCATGATGACGATGCGCGGGCGGCGGCGACTGGTGTTGGCGATGATAAGTTCGGAGATGACGTCGAAGATCGAGGGCGACCAGTTGAAGATGATCGTGTGGTCGTTTTCGAGCACCTGCGAGCGGCCCTTGCGCAGGTCGTCGAGCTTTTCCTCGAGGCCGGAACTTAGCACGCCGATCAGGGCCGAGAAGACGAAGATGCCTGAGATGGTGACGACGAGGGAGACGCCGCGGAAGGGCCAGCCGAGATCACCGCCTATCGTGCCGGCATCCATGGTGCGCATCAGCGATTCCCAGGCGCCTTCGACGAAGCTCATATGCTCGCCGCCGTCAGGTGCGATGCCGGTCAGCGCCAGCACCAGGCCGGCAGCGATGATGACGACCAGCGATATCACCGCCAGCCAGCCGATCAGGGCGATCGGACCGGCGGCCATGCTCTTGTCGAACTGGTAGCGCAGGCGCGCGCGCCAGGGTGTCCGTCTCATTCTTGCCATCCCCTCGAATCGGCCCGGATCGGGCCGCGTTCACAGGCGATTCCAGAAATCAGTAGGGCGATCAACTGTATTGTCGGCAGGGCAGGCGAACCACCAAGGAAGGTTGTGGGAATGGCTGCGCGGGCTGCGGCGCCCTGTCACATGTCTGTCAACGACCCCTAATAAGGGAGGGGGACCGAAATCGAGGATGTTCACCATGAAAACGATCGTTTCCGCCGCAGCGCTTCTCGCCGCGAGCCTCTTTGCCATTCCGGCGTCCGCCGCAAACCTCGTTCTCTACACCAGCCAGCCGAACGAAGACGCACAGGCGACCGTCGACGGCTTCATGGCCGCCAATCCCGATATCAAGGTCGACTGGGTTCGCGACGGCACGCCGAAAATCATGGCCAAGCTGCAGGCCGAAATCCAGGCCGGCAACCCGGTTGCCGACGTTCTGCTGATTGCCGACGTGGTGACGCTGGAGCGCCTCAAGGAAGGCGGCAAGCTCCTGGCCTACAAGTCGCCGGAAGCCGCCCAGTACGACGCCGCCCTCTATGACGCCGAAGGCTATTACTATTCCACCAAGCTGATCACCACGGGCATCATGTACAACACCTCGGCCGCGATGAAGCCGACAAGCTGGAAGGATCTGACCAAGCCGGAAGCCAAGGGCCTCGTCACCATGCCGAGCCCGCTCGCTTCGGGTGCCGCCCTCATTCACGCCCAGACGCTAGCCGCCGTTCCCGGCCTCGGCTGGGACTTCTACAAATCGCTTGCGGAAAACGGCGCGATCGCTGCCGGCGGCAACGGCGCCGTGCTGAAGTCTGTCGCTTCGGGTGAGAAGGCCTATGGCATGGTCGTCGATTACCTGCCGATCCGTGAGAAGGCCAAGGGCGCTCCCGTCGAGTTTGTCTTCCCGAGTGAAGGCGTTTCCGCCGTCACCGAGCCGGTCGGCATCCTCGCCAGCACCAGGAATGCCGATGCCGCCAAGAAGTTCGTCGATTACGTGCTCTCCGAAAAGGGCCAGGAAGGCTTCCTGAAGCTCGGCTATATCCCGGCCCGCAACGGCATGAAGCTACCGGACGGCTTCCCGGCGCGCGACACCATCAAGGTTCTGCCGATCAAAGCCGCCGAGGCGTTGAAGAATACCGACCAGGATCTCAAGACCTTCTCGGGCATTTACAGCTCGAACTGATCCTTTCATGCAAGGATATGTCAGAACAGGAAGCAGCCAGCCCGCCTGGCTGTTTCCTTTCGTCGTTACAACAGTCCTGATCCTCAGCGTGCTGCCGCTCGCCCGCCTTGCCATGGTCGGGATCGCGGCTTTCGCCAATGGCGGGGTGATGACGGTGCTCGGCGAAGCCTCGCTCTGGTCGGCCGCCTATTACACCGTCATCACATCAGTTCTCGGCACGATCATCTCGCTTGTCATCGGCTGCCTCTTCGCCTTCCTGCTGACGCTGACCGATATCCGCGGCAAGGGGGCACTCAGCTTCTTCTTCGTGCTGCCGATGATGATCCCGCCGCAGGTGACGGCTCTGGCCTGGGTGCAGATGTCCGGCCCCTCAAGCCCGCTCCTGAAGGCGCTGCATATCGCCCCGCCGATGGGCTCGCCGCAGCCGCTCTATTCGGTGGGTGGCATCGCGCTGCTCTATGGCGTGCAGCATGCGCCACTGGTCTATCTGGCGCTCCGGGCCGGGCTGATGACGCTGCCGCGCGACGGCGTCGAAGCCGCCCGGCTTTCTGGCGCTTCCAGCCTGCGGGTGTTCCGCGATATCATCCTGCCACTATCGCTGCCCGGCATCATCGCGGGGGCGGCGATCTCCTTCGTCTCCTGCACCGGCAATTTCGGCATTCCCGCCATTCTCGGCATTCCGGCCTCGATCTTCACGCTGCCGACGCTGATTTTCACCAAGTTTTCCGCCTTCACCAGCCGCACCTTCGGCGATGTCGCCGCGCTCTCGGCGATCATTGCCATCATCTCGGTCGTCGGCCTTGCCATTCAGGATCGGGCGCTGCGCGGCCGCGACTACCGCGTCATCGGGCTATCGGGGGCGAGCGCTGCCTTCGAACTCGGCGCTTGGCGACTGGTCTTCACGCTGCTGCTCTGGGTAATCCTGTTCTTCATGCTGGCCGCGCCCTTCTTCGCGCTGGTCGCCGGCGCGTTGGTGCCTGCTTATGGCGTGCCGCTCACCTTCAAGACCATGTCGCTACATGCCTTCGAGGAGATTCTGTTCCGGCAGACGGTGACACGCACCGCCTTCGTCAATTCGCTGTCGCTGGCCGGCGCAACCGCGCTTTGCCTGCTCGTGGTGACGGTACTTGCCGCTTACGCGCTGACGCGGCGCAAGGATGCAGTTTCCCGCATCGTCTCCAGCCTCATCGAAATACCCTATTCGCTGCCCGGCATCGTCATGGCGGTCTGCTTCATCCTGGTGTTCGCTGCACCGATCCCGATCCTCCATGTCTCGCTCTACGGCACGATCTGGATCATCCTGATCGCCTATTTCTCCTCCTTCTTCGCCGTCAGCCTGAAACCGGTGGTCAGCGCCTTCCATCAGCTCGATCCGGCGCTGGAAGAGGCCGCACGGCTTTCCGGCGCCGGCTTCTTCCGCCGGCTTGCAGATATCATCGTGCCGTTGATCGCACCGGCTGCCGGCGCTTCCGTCATCCTCGTCTTCCTGATCGCCTGCAACGAGCTGACGATTTCGGCACTCCTCTGGTCGGCCGGCACGCAGACGCTCGGCGTCGCCATCTACAATCTCGACGACAGCGGCAGCTCCGACCTTGCCTCGGCGTTATCAGTCCTTGTCGTCCTCATGGTCGTCGCGCTGATGCTGCTGCTGGAGCTTCTGGCGAAACGGCTGCCGAAAGGAGTGGTCCCATGGCGAGGCTGATCCTCAACCAGCTCGGCAAGGATTTCGGTACCGGGCGCGCCGCTGTCAGCGGCTTTTCGCTCGATGTGCGCGAGGGCGGCTTCCTCGCACTGCTCGGGCCTTCCGGCTGCGGCAAGACGACGGTGCTGCGCATGATCGCCGGTTTCGAGACTCCCTCCGACGGCTCGATCCACCTCGGCGAGCGGCTGCTTGCCGATGCCGCGCAATCGCTGCCGCCGGAAAGACGCAACATGGCGATGGTCTTCCAGTCCTATGCGCTGTGGCCGCACCTGACCGTGCGGCGCAACCTCGCCTACCCGCTGAAGGCCCAGCGGCAGCAGGACGCGCTGCGCGGCGGCCGGGTCGAGGAGGTT